>JAESFW010000072.1_pt1 | contig 257686 bp, 278 predicted proteins | sample 9269481 | NCBI WGS metagenome assembly JAESFW01 (sample SAMN14515350, study PRJNA621654) | algae metagenome | isolation source: Lyngbya sp. HA4199-MV5 and co-occurring heterotrophs from soil with... | place: USA: Ahupuaa O Kahana State Park, Hawaii | collected 2009-07-21 | reverse complement strand
CTCCAACCTCCCTCCCCCCCACCCCCCCCCCACCGCCCCCCCCCCCCCCCCCCCCCCCCCCCCCCACGACCGGGCCGAACCACAGAGTTTGACAGCGACCATTTGCGTGTCGGGTGAGACGCGCGGCGCTTTTTAAGGGCAGGGGACGATGTGCACCATCTGCGCACTGACGATCGAGTTTGCCGTCGAGCATCCGGAGGCGCTCGCGGTTGCGGTGGCGACACGGCAGGCGATCGAGACCGGGCTGTTGCCGGAACTCGATCTCCGGGTTGAAACCGACATGACACAGTCGCGCCACAACGCGACGGTGCTTCTGACCACGATGCAGCAGCGGCTGGAACAGGTGTTGCCGGCGTCAAGGCTGGCAGCCCTTCCAGACTTTTATGTGCTGATGATCGAGAGCCGCACCTGGGGCTATTTTCATCCGACGCGCGACGGGTTCGACGCCAATGCCAACCCCGCTCCACCGCGGATCGTGCCGGATGAAAATGGCATGCGCGACAACATTCTAGTGATGTCGCAGGCGGCGGCAGAGGAATTGGTAAGGGGGCGCTTGCCGTTCGATAACGCCATGCAAGTGGGCGTCGCCGTCATCGATGCACCCGGCGCAAACGCGCAGACGATCCGCTCGGCACTGACCATGGCCTATCCGCTGGACCAGTTTAGTGACTTCGTATGTACTGAAGTCGCATAGAGGCCGTGATTCGGGAGTTGCCGATGCATGCACGTTTCGCCTTGATCGGAGTGGCGGGGGCGCTCTCCTTCGCTTCATTGGCCCACGCGCAGGATGCCGATCTCGCCAAGCAGCTGTCCAATCCGGTGGCCTCGCTGATCAGCGTTCCCTTCCAGTTCAACTATGACCATGGCTACGGGCCTGATGATGGCAGCAAGGTGACGCTGAACATCCAGCCGGTGATCCCGATCGAACTCAACGAAGACTGGAACGTGATCTCGCGCACTATCGTGCCCATCACTTGGCAGAACGACATTGCCGGCGACAGCGGTAGCCAGTTCGGCCTTGGCGATACGCTGCAGAGCTTCTTCTTCTCGCCGAAGGAGCCGACGGCGGGTGGCCTGATCTGGGGTGCCGGCCCGGCGTTCCTGCTGCCGACGGCGACGGACGACCTGCTCGGTGGTGAAAAATGGGGCATCGGCCCGACAGCGGTTCTCTTGAAACAGGAGGGCCACTGGACCTATGGCGCGCTTGCCAACCACATCTGGTCGGTTGCCGGCGACCACGATCGCGACGACGTGAGCTCGACCTTCCTGCAACCGTTCATCTCCTACACCACGCCCGATGCCTGGACCTTCACGCTCAACACCGAAAGCACCTATGACTGGAAGCACGACGACTGGAGCGTGCCGATCAATTTCTCCGTCGCCAAGCTCACCAAGTTCGGCGAGCAGCCGGTGAGCCTGCAGCTCGGCGCCCGCTACTGGGCGACCGCGCCGGACAACGGCCCGGAAGGCTTTGGCGTGCGTGCGGCGATCGTCTTCCTGTTTCCGAAGTAGGGCGGGAACGGGTGCGGTATTGTCGCTGCCTGTCAGCGCCATTGCCGGGCGTTATAATGTTTCTGCGAGAACATTATAACGAGGACTTGCTCCGCGTCGGAAATGCTCTGGATTGGCCCAATTCCGAACGCAAAACCGCTTCGCACTTTTCCTGGATTTGCTCTAAGCTCCCGGCATTTCATGCCACGGAATTGATAAATGTCGCTTCGCCTTGCCACCTTCAATATCGAAAACCTCTTGAGCCGCTTCGATTTTTCCGGCTTTCGCAACCAGCTGAAACAGGACCGGGTGCTGCGGCTCTTCGATGTGAAGACGGAAGCCGAATACCAGCGGCTGGAGGAGGCGCGCACCATCGCGCACACGGACGACACGCGGCAGATGTCGGCCTTGGCGATCGCCGATTGCGACGCGGATATTCTCTGCCTGCAGGAAGCCGACAACATGGCCTCGCTGCAGGCCTTCGAATACAACTATCTCTTCCGCATGGTCGGCAACGGCTACCGCCAGAAGTATCTGATCGAGGGCAATGATTCGCGCGGGATCGATGTGGCGGTGCTGATGCGCGAGGAAACGCGCGACGGCCAGCCGATCGAGTGCCTGGAGGTGAAGAGCCATGCGGGGCTGACCTATGAGGACCTCGACCTCTTCAACGACAGGATCGCGCTCACCAACCGGCCGGCCGACCGGATCTTCAAGCGCGACTGCCTGGAACTGGACTTGAGGATCGGCGGGCGGCCGCTGACGCTCTATGTCGTGCACTTCAAGTCGATGGGGCCGGCGCGCGAGGGGCTCGACGGACGGCAGGCGACCATGCCGATCCGGCAGGCGGAGGCGAGGGCCGTGCGTCACATCATCGAGAGCCGCTTTGGCCGCGGCCAGACGGACGACAAGATGTTTGCCATCTGCGGCGACATGAACGACTACCAGGAGAAGGTGAACATCCTCGGCGACCGGCGCAACGGCTACCAGTTCGTGCCGCACCAGGAGACGGAAAGCGCGCTCGACATCTTCAGCCAGGATGGTTTTGCCGAAAACCCGATGCAGCGGCGGCCGGTGCTCGATCGCTGGACGCTGTTTCACAGCCGTGGGCCGGCCGAGCGGCATCTCTGCCAGCTCGACTATATCTGGCTGTCGCCGGCACTGGCCAAGCGCAATGCCAACCAGGTGCCCGAGGTCATTCGCGGCGGGCAGCCGTTCCGCACGATCTTCCCGCCGGAGCTGGAGGTGGAGCGCTATCCGCGCACCGGCTGGGACCGGCCGAAGGCATCGGACCATTGCCCCGTGGCGATCGAGCTGGACGTGTGACGATGGGCGCGCTTGAGAGCAATACTCCGGTCTGGCCCGCCGAAGGGGTGATCATCCCGATTTCGGACATCGACATCCGCGTCAACGGCGCGGCGCATCCTTTTCACATTCAGGAGGTGGGCCGGGCGCAGGAAAACTGGGCCCTGGAAATCGCGGCCAACCCGCATCTCTTCGACGGGCGGATGGTCTTGCAGCGGGCGCTGCGGATCGAGGACGGCCAGGTGCGCGGCGAGGGGCATGTGGTGCCCTATTCGACCTTCATGTGGTGGCGCAAGACGCGGGCAGACGGCGCGTTCCATCTCTTTGCCATGCCGGCGATCCTGTCATCCGACGGGGCGCTGATCCTCGTGCGCATGGGCTCGCACACGGCCAATCCGGCCCGCGTCTACAGCCCCTCCGGTTCGCTCGAGCCCGAGGATATCGTCGACGGCCGCTGCGACATCGACGGCAATATCCGCCGCGAGGCGCTGGAGGAGACCGGCATCGACCTGGCGCTTGCCACGGCCGAGCCCGGTTATCACCTGCTGCACATGGACCGCGCGGTGACGGTCATCCGCGTCTACCGCTATCCGGAAACGGCTGAAGCGCTGCTCGCGCGAGTGGCGGCGCACATTGTCACCGACCCGGAGCCGGAGATCGACGAGGCGATTGCCGTTTTCGGACCCGATCCGACAGCGCACAACTATCCGCCCTTCATTCTGCCGATCCTGACATGGCTGTTTCGGTAAATGTGGGTCGTTCTGATTTGAGTCAGGATTGCCCGCTAAGTCATTGTTTCTTCGTGGTCACTTGACTGTGAGGCGAGCGATCCAATCGCGGGCAAGCTGCTGGTCGAGGCCATCAGGTTGCCAGGCATGGCCAATGTCGAGCGTATAGAGGTCGACTGCGGCACCGACGGCGCGAAGCTGGCGGGCAAGCACGTCGGCTGCATCGGGGGCGCGGCGTTCGTCATGCGCGCCGGCAAGGATCAGGATCGGCAGGCCTTCAAGGCGGTGAGTCGGGGGATCGGCAAAGGGCGGCGCTGCAAAGGGTGGTTCGGGGCGGAGCAGGATTGCACCGGCGGCAAGCGCCGGATGACGCTGAATGGCGGCGGCGGCGATGGTCGCGCCACTCGAAAAGCCGAGGAGCAGCGGCGCGCGGGAACCGGATGCAAGGGCTACGATGCGGACCGCCAGCTGATCGGCGCGGGCCGCCATTTCGGCCGGATCCAGGCTCCGGTCCGGACGTTTCGAGAAGAAGGTATGGCCGCCATTGTCAGGGATTTCACCCTTCAGGCGATGGATGCGCATATGGGGCGCGATAGCCTCCGGGAATGATCCCCACTCTTTTGGCGAACCGCTGCTTCCGTGCAGACAGATCAGCATCGTCGCTCCCACACTCCCAAATCAGGCTCGATCGCTCGCCGCAATACGCGTGGACCGTGACAGGTGCGTGAAGCCGTGAACCAGCTACTCCAGAACCGCGAACTCGTATTGCTGCCAGCAGTGCACGGCGCGGTACATGTCCTCGCGGCCGGGCGTTCGAAAGGCATTGCGGAACATGGCGCCGCAGCTTGAAAGCTCTCCGGGGAAGGACTTGCAGAAGAAGTTTCCCTGCACCCAGGCCGTGCCTTGGCGCGACCTTGTGCCGATGGTCTGCGTCAACGTGCCGTCCGAAGCGATCGTCTGCTCGATCGGCTCCGATTTTGGAAAGGCCGTTCGGCCGCGGATGCGGCTGCCGAAGAGGAGTTCTTTGATCTCCGCCCCGCTCAGCCGGTCGCCGGGCGCAAGCCCGCCGCTTGCAAAGCCCGGCAGTTCGGGGACACCCGCCTTGGTAAGTCCGGCCAGAAGCCGCTCGATGTCTTCCGTGTTCTTGAAGACCATATAATCCTGGGTGAGGAGCTGGTTGGGTTGCCCCAGGTATCGGTCGGCAAGCGTGGTCTTCAGCTTTGCCAGTGCCGAGGCGGCCTCGTCGGTTCGCCCCAGATGCCCATAGGCTGAAACCAGGATCTGCTGGGCGTAGAACTTCGGCCATGGATCGGGCGAATTGAAGTTCATCGTCTCGATCGTTTCGATCGCTGCCTCGAAGTCGCCCTCCGTGAATTTTGCCAGCGCCGTCTCGTAGCGCCGGTAGTCCACCCAGGAATTCGGGTCGACGCGCGCCGCCGCATCGAGATAGCCGAGCGCTTCGCTGGGCTTGCCGTTGAAGTTGAGGGCATGGGCAAGCGAAAGCTGGTTGAGGCTGTTGCTCGGGTCGAGCGCCACCGCCTTCAGAAGCACGTTGACGGCCTCGTCCGACGCGTGCTCGCGCACCTTCAGTTCGGCGACCAGCTGGTAATAGGCCGACGACGGATGGCGCGACGCAATTGCGAGCGTCTCTCCGACCTTGGCATAGGCCTCGTCCACCGACAGCCCCATCATCACGGCGCGGGTGGTATCGGCATCCCAATAGGCCCAGGCGAGCTGGGCATGGGCGGCGCCGAAATCCGGGTCGATGGCGACGGCTTGCTGCAGGAGCTTCACGGCCTCGGCGAATTCCTTCGGGGTGTTGTCCCTGTTGTAGATGTCCATCGCCTTGAGGTAGGCGTCATAGGCGGCAGGCATGCTGGTGCCGCCGGCGCGCGCCGGCACGGCGTCTGCCACCAGCCGCAGCTGGAGGGCGCCGGCAATGCTGCCGATGACCCTGTCCTGTAGCGCGAACACGTCTTGCCAGTGGCCGTCGAAGCGGTCGGCCCAGACATGGCCGGACGTGGCGCCGTCAATCAGCTGCGCATTGATGCGCATGTCGTCGCCGACGCGACGGATCGAGCCTTCGAGAAGATAGCGCACGCCCAGTTCCCTTGTGATCTCGGCCGGTGTCACGCTCTTGCCCTTATAGGCGAAGGCGGTGTTGCGCGAGATGACGAAGAGGCCCGGCACGCGCGCCAGTGCTGTCGTCAAATCCTCCGTGAGGCCGTTGGCGAGATAGTCCTGGTCCCTGTTGGCATTCAGATTGTCGAAGGGCAGGACGACCAGCGAGGGGCGGGCGTCGGTGGCCGGTTGCGTCTTCGCAGCGGTGCCGATTGTCGCCGGGGACGGCCAGAAAACTGCAAGCATGAGGGCGGCGAGCAACAGCAGGCCGGCGGCCGCGATCGCCGGGATGCGCCAGCCGCGATATTCTCTGAAACGACTGGCGGGTGTGCCCGCTTCGGACGGTCCGGGGGAGACGCGATAGATGCGCACGGGGTCGGCGAGGCTTTTCACCTTTTGCTCGCCAAGCGAGACGAAGGTGAGCGGCAGCTTTCCCTTGACCTGGTCGTAGGCAGCGCCTGAGAGCGCGATGCCGCCGGGCAGCGCCAGACCCTGCACGCGATCGGCGATATTGACGCCGTCACCATGAATGTCGTCGCCCTCGACGATGACGTCGCCGACATTGACGCCGATGCGGAACGGGAGCGGAGGCTTCTCAGGATTTGCGGCGGTGGAAGCGGCCTTCTCTTCCTGGATTTCCACGGCGCATTGCAGCGCTTCGACGACGCTTGGAAACTCGACCAGGGCGCCATCGCCCATGGTCTTGATCAGGCGTCCCCGATGCACGGCGATCCGTGGCGCAAATAGGTCGTTCATGTCGGCTTGAAACAGGGCGCGCGTGCCCTCTTCGTCGATCTGGCTTCTTCGGCCATAGCCGACGACGTCTGCAATCAGGACGGCGGCAAGTCGACGCTCCATGGGCAGCACCAGCGACGGGCACATCAACCGAGGCAACGCAGTCTACCGCTGTCCTTCGGGGCCGTCCACTTGGCAAGGCACGGCATTCGGGAGGCAAGCGGCGTTTCACGCCAGGCCGGCGCCAGCCCCGCACCGTGGGGCCGCGGCCAAGACCACGCAATCGTGACCGCAGTCGACCTTGGACAGCGGTGCTTTTGCTCTTGCTGCCTGCGCCCCGACATTGCAAGGTCACGGCGCTATATTCGCAAGGGGACATGAATGGCGCTCAGCTACGCGATCTACGACGTCTTCACCGACACGCCGCTTTTGGGCAATCCGCTCGCGGTCGTCTTCGGCGCCGACTTCCTGGAGGACGAGGCGATGCAGGCAATCGCGCAGGAATTCAACCTGTCGGAGACGGTGTTCGTGCGCCGGCCCGGCGGCGCTGCGCACACCGCCAAGCTCAGGATTTTCACGCCCTCCCAGGAGCTTCCCTTTGCCGGTCATCCGACCGTGGGTGCTGCGGTGGCGCTCGCAGAGGCCCAGCATGGCGCGATCGAGGAGGGGATCGACCTCGTGCAGGTGCTGGAGGAAAAGGTCGGGCCGGTGCGCTGTGCCGTCCGGCTGAAGCCGGGGCGCCCGAGCTTTGCCGAATTCGACCTGCCGCGCAAATCCGTCCGGCTCGACGCCCGCTTCGACCGGCAGGCGATTGCCGACGCCATGAGCCTCAAGGTCTCGCAGATCGGTTTTGAAAACCACGTGCCGTCGTTCTGGAGCGCCGGGTCCGCCTTTGTCCTGGTGCCGGTGCACGATGTCGCGGCGGCGTCTGCGATCGAGTTCGACCCGTTGCGCTGGGAGCAGTTGACGCCGATGGCAGAGGGGCGGCTTGCGCCTGCCTATGTCTATTGCCGCGGCGGCGTGAACCACACCGCGCGCTTCCACGCCCGCAAGTTCGGGCCGGGAGCTTCCCATCTCGAGGATCCGGCCACCGGCTCGGCGGTCGCAGCGCTTTCGGGCGCGATCCACCATTTCGACCAGTTCATCGACGGTCACCATCCTGTGCTGGTGGAGCAGGGCGTGGAGATGGGGCGGTCGTCCTTCATCCACCTGCACCTTGATATTTCGGGCGGCGAGATCAGCAACGCCCGCATTGGCGGCCATGCGGTAAAGATCGCAGCTGGCGAACTCTACGTGTGAGGCGCAGGTCTGGTGCGTCTTGAAAAAATTGAGATTAATCAGCGTCTTGAAGAAGTTTGGTGGGTGATCACGGGCTCGAACCGTGGACCCGCTGATTAAGAGTCAGCTGCTCTACCAACTGAGCTAATCACCCATCCGCGACCGCTGCGGCGTGTCCCGCTGCTGTCGTGAGGGGGCGTATAAAGGCGTTCTCTTGGGTTGTCCAGCGCCTTTGTGAAAATTTTTTGAAAAACCGGCAGCGACCAGTATGCTCCCTGTGGAGAACGCGCCCGCTCTCAAAAGAGGCAGCAGCAGGCGTCAACGCATCGCAACTCGACAAGCAAGATGACGGATTCCGGCGAAATGGAAAATGTGGAAGACAGCTGTGAATTTTTGAGGAGCACGGTGCGATTGCCCCTTGAGTACGACGGAGCTGTGCGCTAAAGCCACGCCATGGATGGGTGATTAGCTCAGTTGGTAGAGCAGCTGACTCTTAATCAGCGGGTCCACGGTTCGAGCCCGTGATCACCCACCAAAATTTCTCCTAAAGCGCTGATTAAGTTCCATTTTTCTTGACGCATTTTTCGCGCTCCTCTTGCTGAGCCGAAGCGTTTGCGGCGCGGTCAACCCGGCATTCTGAGCACCCTCATCGCGGCAGGGCGTCAACGTCAAAGTAGGACGGGATTGGGGCTTTGCTCGGCTGACCCGCGATGACGCCCGCGCAAAGTGCCGCGTAAAAGAGGCCAAACGAAACGATCGCGATCGTTCGCGCCGTCTTGTATGCGTCCGGAGGATCGCTCCACGACAAGGCTTGGCGATATCTTTCCTGCCATCCCTCATCATCGTCGATCGTGGCGTTGACCCACAGGATCCACCACGCCATCGCGATGAACCCTGTCGCGAAGCTGATGAAGATAACGGCGATGCAGAACGTGGAGAACCACGCAAGCGCTGTTGGCGGCACGCCCGGGCGTTGGAGATCCCATACGGTTGCGAGGGCCGCCAGAAGAACAACGGCGCAGACAACGCGAATCGGCGTCACGATAATAGCTCGGGAGAAAAGAAAAGCCCGGCGAAGGCGGTCAGGCACACGCCCGCGCACAGGTTCAATATCAAGCGATCCTTCCTGCATTCTTCCCCATACCGCAGCCGCCAGCAAACGCGTTCCATCCTCTCCATCTGTTGCGCCCAGGGTTCGTCCGGCCTGTCGTGGGCGCCCAGGCGGATAAAGGGGAGACCGATGGTGATGGCGCCGTAGAGCCCGGCCGTGCAGAGAGCGACGAAGCTCGGCAAAACACGCACTCCATGTGGCTGATTTAGGTAATCATTCAACTTGAAGTATGGCTGCGGAAGAGAGAACTTCAAGTAATCCTATTGGGCGCTGTGCAACCATAGGTACTGATCGGGACGCCCCGATTTTCGTTTGCGTTCGTACGATATCGCGCCCGCGTGCCCGTGCCCGCCTGCTGCAACTGCCAGCTGTTGCCCGTCTGCAACAGGTCCATCTTTCGACCTCCATTCTGCGATTGCCCTCTTGCCGGAAAAGTAATCTCGTGTAATTTTCTGAGCATCGGAGCTCAAACTAGAGGAGGCGTACGATGAATCATGTAAATCATACATTCGTGCAGATGTGCACCTCTGGTGGAGTGGTTTGCCCGTCACGACGTCGTGGCGGCAATTCTTTCGGCTACTTCGGCGCATAAGCGTCGACCGAGCTTCGCCTTTTCTAAACTTTCATTTTGACTTGATGTGACCGGTTTGCGGAACGCGTTTCCGTGTCCGCGCACATCCATAATCTAGAGGACCCGACCGCGTTTGAGCTTCGGGGATTAATCATGCGCGAATTACAGCTTACGTCCGCTGGCGGTCTGCCGGCGCTCATGGACGACCTCTACAAGACCTTCGGTTTCTGGCGAACCGTCGGCGCTTTCCTGCTCGCCGCCTGGAGAGGGCGCCGGACGGTCAACCAACTGAGCCATCTCTCCGACCGGATGCGCCGCGATATCGGCGTCGAGGAGGGCGCGGCGGCATCCGAACAGGCCGTGACCTCCCTATGGGCCATGCCCGTTGCCTATCAGGCGCTGTTACGCAACTGAGGCCCGCGCGAGCGGGCCTCTCCAACCTTACGGTCAATCGAGGATAGCCAGGGTTTGCTGGATGATGATGCCGGGATGGGAGCAGGCCGAGGGTATGGAGATGCGCCAATCTCCAGTCGAGGCGGATGCCGACGACATCGCCGACCGCAAGGAAGGTCGGCGCCATGCCTCTCGCCTCAAGCACCCCACCACCCCGCCTGCCGTCAACTAGGCGAGGTGGTGGCGCTTCCGGCCATTACTGGCTGGTGGACGGCTGCGTCGTTGCCGGTTGGGTGGTCGTCGCCGGCTGCTCGGTTGTCGTTGCCGGTTGCTGGGTCGTCGTTGCTGGCTGTTCGGTCGTCGCGGGCTGTGTCGTTGTCGTTGACGGCGCGGTCTCGGTTGCTTGCTGGTTGGCTCCCGGTTTGAGGAACATGACCGCAAGGACGATGAGCACGACCACAACCACGATACCTATGACTGTGCGATTCATGCAGGCTTCTCCTCAGGTTAAGTGCCTTCACCAAGTAAATGGAGCGGTCGCTCGAATTATCAACGGGTGTGCTTCGCTGGCCGGTTGAAATTGATCCCGGCACCCGTCGAGGAGCCGTCTGCCAGGGTGGGTCGAGGGGGCTTGAGGTCTCCGTGGCCGAAGCTGGCATTGTCGCCGTGACCGCCGTGTGCAACAGGCGGATATCTTTTGTGGCCGGCGACGGCATGCGGTCTTCAAGAAGTGGGCTGCAAGACGTAGAGTCGTTTTGACGTGAAAGCCGGATCAGGCGATAGCCGGGAGGTGCAAGGCTGCATGAAGCTCAGCGAACTCAAGGCGATATGGCTTCGGCTGCGCTACCGCGGCCGACTGACCATAGGCGAGCGCAGCCGGATTCGGGGCGCGATCATCGACCCCGGCAAAGGGCGGATCGACATTGGCAAGCGTGCGGAGATCAAGCACGGGGCGATGATCCAGGCGATCGAAGGCACCGTGACCATCGGCGACCATTTCAGCCTCAACCCCTATTCGATCCTCTATGGATCCGGTGGCCTGACGATCGGCAATTGGGTGCGCATCGCGGCCCACGTCGTCGTCATCCCGGCCAACCACGGTTTCGACGATCCCGACGTGCCAATCAAGATGCAGCCGGAAACACGCCTTGGCATCGTCATCGAGGACGATGTCTGGATCGGCGCCGGTGCCGTCATCCTCGACGGCGCGCATATTTCGCGCGGATGCGTGATCGGTGCGGGCAGCGTGGTCAGGGGACGCACGGACCCGCTTGGGATCTATGTCGGCTCGCCGGCGCGAAAGGTTGCCGTGCGCGGCGTGAAGAAGGCGGCCGCCGTCTGACGGGGTGTGCCGTACCTTCAAGATCGATCGGGCCAAGATCGGCCGGGCCAAGGCCGGCGGCACAGGGCCGCCCGGCGTTGCGTGATCTTCAAGCCTGCATCATCGACCCTTGGCGGTGTCATCGGGCAGGGGGGTGATGAAGCCGAGGCGCAGCAACTGCTTTGAGCCATCGAACTTCACCGAGGATTCGGAAAAGAGCTGCAACGCGCCGGTGCTTGCCAGCGCCTCCGTCATCTTCGCGTAGGCAGCCGAACCGTCGAAATACTGGCCATCGGCAACGGCGTCATCGATGACCTTCTGGTAGTCGGCAAAGAACTTGAAGTGCAGCAGCGCGCCGAGAACCGAGGAAAAATTCCGCTGATAGGGCAGTGGCTGGTGGATGCTGGGGCCGAAGCGACAGTCCTCGTCCCAGAAGATCAGCGGATACTTGATCAGCTCCAGGTCCGCTTCAAACTCGCGGTGGCGTGCGCCGCCCTTGACGGTGATGGCGCGTTTCGTCGTTGCCAGCGTGTAGCCGCGACAGTCGAAATGGTCGGCAATTTCCCAAGGAGCGTGCGACTGCAGCTGGCTGACGTCGGCAGCACTGAGATCGACCGGATACATGTCCAGCATCGGCGCCGGCAGGCGCGAGATCTTGAGCGCTTCGAGCGCATGGATCACCGACCAGAGGGTGCGGCTCTCGCAGTTGTCGTAGATCAGGAACTCGTCCGAATCGACGTTGATGTACCAGCGGTCACCGCCGTAGAGCGCAAACAGCGCCTCCCGCCACAGCCGGCCGCGCCGGGCGTCCCTGTAGCGCACCTGCGAGGTCCACAGGTCGACATCGGGCTGGCCCAGCAGAAAGGCTCGCGTCTCGTCACTTGAGGCATCATCGACGCAGATGAAGCGCGTGACGCCCAGTGCGCGGTAGTGCGCCAGAAAGCCGGGCATCAGCTTGGCGTCGTCGTGGGTGAGGAAGATCAGCGGGAGATCATCCGGATAAAGCGGTGTCTGGCCCTGCGCGCTGATGCATCTGAGATCGACCTCGCGGTTCTTGCCGCGCTCGCGACGCTCGACCTTCTTTGATTCGTACCAGCTGACGAGGCGGTCGAACATGGTTCGGTTCGCGATCATCTCGGCGTCGGTTCGATCCCTGAAAGGGTATGTGATGTCCGGCATTGCCATTCCTATATGTATTCTTGGTGCGTAATATAGGCGTGACTTAAGTGAATTGGGAGGCGATTGCGTGTCCCTATCGGATTTGGTTGGTTGAAGCGGTGCGCGATCCGCGTGAAGGACGCGCGCAAACCTGCCTCATCCGGGTCGCAATTGCGCAGCAAACGGCAGTGAAAGGTCCTTGGGGTAAAGCATGAAGCGTCTTCTTCGTTCGGTTAGAAAGAGATTCCGTTACCTGACCCACGCGCGGACGGTGACGATCGACGGGATCCGGCTGGTATCGGACGCGGCGCGTGTGCCGGCGGTCGTGCGGGACCTGATGTTTCGCGAGGTCTACGAGGATACGGAGCGCAACATCCTGCTCAGGCTTTTGAAGCCGGGCTCGCGGGTGCTGGAAGTCGGCACCGGCGTTGGCTTCATCGCGCTGCTTGCGGCAAGGACCTGCGGGGCGTCGAACGTGCTGACCTACGAGGCCAATGCCACGCTGGAGCCGCTTATCCGCGAGAATTTCCGCCTGAACGGCATCGAGCCGACCCTGCGGCTGAAGGCGATGACGGTCGACGGGCGGACGATTTCGTTTTTCCGCAGCGAGAACATCATTTCGTCCAGCGCCTACGATCGCAAGCTTCCCGGCGCGAAGGTGGACATCGAAAGCGACGTCTTCGGCGAAGTGCTGAAGCACTACCAGCCGGACGTTCTCATCATGGACGTCGAGGGGACCGAGGACGAATTGCTGCGCATCGGCGATTTTGGGTCCGTCAGGGATATTCTCGTCGAGCTTCACCCGCATATCATCGGTGATGCGAAGGTCGAAGAACTGAAGAAAACCCTGGCGGACAAGGGGTTCAAGCAGGGCGAAACCGACCGCAAGACCTTCCACTTCCATCGCGCGCGCACCTGAATGCAAGCGACCTGCCGATCCTTCTGCAGGTCATGACGCAACTTTTCTGGGGGTCGTTTGTTACTCTTGCATTCATGTTCACTGCGCTAGCCTTGGAATCAATCTGAAGCTAGCCAGTTGCAGGAGGCTGATATGCTAAACACGATGAGCAAGGTTTTGGTCGCGACACTGATCGCCGCAAGCGCGGTGCCGGTGCTGCCATCGGTTTCACAGGCGCAATCGCTCGATCTCTATATCGGGCCGGGCCGGGACTACGACGGTGGCGACTATCGCAGGGACCGCCGATACGACGACGAGGATGACTATTATCGCGACCGGCGCGGTTGCAGCCCGCGGCAGGCCATTCGCCGTGCCTATGGCTATGGCATGCGCGACCCCGCGATCGCAGGCATGAGCCGCAACCGCATCACCGTCGAGGGCATCGGCCGGCGCGGGGAGTATACCAGGCTCTATCTCGCCAATCGCAGCGGCTGTCCGCGTCTGCGCTGACGGCTGAGCGGGTGCCGCAACCTGTTGCGGCCGGCGCATTGCAAGATTTGACGAGACACGCGGGCGCCCAAGGCGCCCGCCAAACGTTTGCAAAGGCGTTTTCTTAACCCTCGCGAAGATGGTATGGGTCCCGCCATGACGGCCCATTCCCACACTATCGACGCCCGCACCATCGACGCCCACATCATCGACATCAGGCCGCTTGCCGCGCGCAGCTGCGGCACGTGCACGCTCTGCTGCCGGCTGCCCGATATCGACGCGCTGGACAAGCCTGCCAATGCCTGGTGCCGGCATTGCACAAAGGGGCAGGGGTGCCGGATCTATGACGACCGGCCGCAGCTCTGCCGCGATTTCTTCTGTCTCTGGCGCACGGACGAGACGTTTGGCGATGTCTGGGAACCGGCGCGCGCGCATATGATGATCTACCGCCAGGGCCCGCAGATCACGGTTCTCGTCGATCCTGACATGCCCGATATCTGGCGGCAGCAGCCTTACCATGCGGGACTTCAACGCCTGGCGCGGGAGGGCGACGGCGGCCAATACGTCATCGTCTTCGTCGGCGACGCGGTGTTCAAGGTCGAATGACACCTGCCGGCGCCGCATAAGAGCGCGCTGGCCAGGAAGGCGCCGGGAAAGAAAGAGCCCCGCACGAGGGCGGGGCAAAGCAGGCACCCAAAAATGGCTCGGGGTGCGGGGAAGCGCAGCCAGAAAGAAACGTACTGCGCGGTACGGAAGCTAACGCGCATGTGGCTTCGTGGGGAAGGCCGGATTCGGCGATTCTGGTACGGTTGCTAAAATAATTTGAGCGCATGGGAGCGGGGAAGCCTGCAGGGCAAGCTTCAACAACACGGCGGCGCCGGGCCCGCGCACGACCGGCGCCACCGTTGACTTTGGCGCGGCGCGCTGCATTTCCGATTGGAGGAAACCGACGGAGGCGACGATGTCAAAGGCGATGGTTGCGGTTCTGTGTCTGGCGCTTCTGGTGCTTTCGGGCTGCGGCAACACCGCGCGCGGGTTTCGCCAGGACGGCACCGAGGCCGGTCTCGCACTCGACGATGCGACGCACCGGGTGCTGAAATCGACCTCGAAATAGGCAGGCTGAACCCCGCCGCCGCGCACACGTGGCCGCGCCGCGCGGGAGCATGGCGGGATCGAGCCTGTGGCAGCCCCAAATTACCGCAAGGGAGCCGCGCGCTGTTGTCCGATCGTCTGGGCGCTGGTGAAGATGATCACCGCAAACAACAGCACGCCGAGGAAGGCGACGATGGAGGCGGCGGCGACGATCGGCTCGATCTCCGGATTGCCTGTCGTCATCAGATAGAGCGACGGCACGAGCACTGCGACGCCCGAGGTGTAGACGTAGTATTGCACCAGAGCGAGCCGGCGCTCCGCCTTGGCCGGATTGAGCGCGTAGTAGACGCCGAAGATCGCCATGGTGACCCAGCCGAGCAGGTTGGTGTGGGCGTGGGCGGGGGTTGCCGCGTGGTCCTGGCTGATCGCCATGTGCAGGCCCATCAGGAGGCCAATGATCAGAAAGATGATTGCGGTCTTGAAATAGAGCTGTGCGAGCCGTGGCATCGGTTGTCTCCCTCGTTGTGCCCATCGCTTATTTATTAGCATTTTCGTAAATAAATCGAGTTGCCAAATTTGGGCGATCGGCGAGGTGGCATCCGGTCAGGCTGGCCGATCAGGCCTGGCGGTGACGGCGGCAAGCGCCTTTCGCTTGCGACTGGCCATGTCGTTGAAGGCCGTCAGCCCCTGGCGCTGCAGATAGGCGGATATCGCCGCCTCCACGCCGCGATCGTTGCCGCCCTCGGTTTCCCAGAAGGCATCAAGTGCTGCAAAGAGCGCGGATTTGTCGAGCGTGACGGTCATCGGGGCCACGCGCCGAACTGCTGGCGATGGTTGAGGGTGCCGTGGGCGGCCTGGCTGAAGGGTACGCGCTCGGCGTCGAAGTCGGCGCACCAGCGCTCCCAGGCGCTGGAACTGCGCACGAAGGCCGGCAGCTTGTGCTCGCGCTCGGGGCTCTCGCCGTAGCCGTCGAGCCAGGCGTCGGCGACGGTTTCGGTGACGTCTTCGCCGTGAAGCGCGTCGAGGTCGAAACGGATCAGCCTTTCGGCGTGCTCACCGTCATGAACCTTCAGCCAGTCGGCTGCGGTTCTGTAGGTGGTGCCGACACAGTCGGTCTCATCGCAAAAATGGCCGGCGCCCAGTGTCATCAGGGCGAGAATGATCTCGCGCCGCTGAAGGAAGGGGGCAGTGCTGATCGCCGTTCCGCTTTCGGTCGTCGCATCGGGCATCGTTCACCTCGGTCTGTGCGAGGTGCCACGGAGGTTCCCTTTCGGGTCTCCCTGCTGGCCCTCCGGTTTTGCTGTTGGCGGAAATATAGGAAATTTCCTATATTAAGGTCAATAGGAAAAACACTGTCAGCAGGAAAAGATGCGCGGAAGCTGTCGATGACCGCCTATTTGTTCTTGTTTTGTTCGCGCGATTGCGCCACCTTGGCCGTGCCATTTCAGGTGGCGGAAAGGGAGCATGAGATGATCACCTACTTCGTCGTACAGAGCTTCACGCTCGGGAGCCGCGGTGCGTACATCGCCGATGACCCGGTGCCGGCGACCGGTGCCGAGCACGCCCGGCGGCTGGCCGAGAGGCTTGCGGCAAGCAAGGTGGGCGTCATCGCCTTCAGCCGCTCAGGGGATCCGGCGACCGGCGAATTCGAGGATGCGACGGTGCTGTTCATGTCGGGCGATTTGCCCACGGACATGCAGGAGGAACTGGCGGCGTGATGGCCGGGCAGGGCGCGGCATCTGCGTGGGCGCGGATGCGGCCCGCGTTGCGGCCACTGAGAGTTTATTGGTTACTGGCTGACGTTGCCGTGGTAATGTCGTCGCCGATCGTTGGAAGGGGAGACGTGAAGTGGTTGCCGTCGACATTGTTCCAACTTCAAAGCCGCCAAGCGGTCAATTCTGGTCTTCGCCCATTCCGGTTGATGGGGCCGAGTTGAGCCCTGCGCTCCTGCAGCAAATCAATGATTGCGAGGACAGGCGCAGTTTTCGGGCGTATGTGGTGCAGGTCTTTGCCAATTCTGCCGGCCCCGCGGAGGCAATGTTCGAACTTGCGTTCAGCCGCAAAAGCAAGCGCGCATGCGCCATTTTCGAGGCGGCTCCTGCTGATGACGTCGGCGGCCTCGGTGACAGGGTTGTCGTTGCGACCGATCCGATCTGGGTGACGGCAAGCAGCCCTCGGACAGCGGTCGATGCCGCGTTTCAGGCGCTGGTCGAGCGCTGCCCGGACTGACGCATCAAAATCAAGGGTTTAAGCCATGAAGGGCGGACGATTGCGACGGCGCAAGGCGCAGCTGCCGATGGCGCTGTGCGTCTCGTCGGGCAAGCGACCCCAGCCGCCTGCGGAGCTATCTCTCTGAGGCCATGTGACGATCTTCGGGCGGACTGCGGCGCGTCCGCCGACATTACCGCGCGCTGTATTTGCCGACGACCCGGTGGCAGAAGGACCATTCGACCCGGCTCTCGGTGAACTCCAGGAAGGGGTTGTACTGTCGGAGCGTCCATTCGCGGTCGTTGAACGAGACCAGGCGCTTGATGATGGCTTCGGCGTCGTTGGCCGGCGGCACGTGATAGAGCACCACGTCCTTGTCGCGCGCCGGCGGCAAATGCGGGTGCACCAGGGCCATGTCGCCGGGCTCGTAGGCCGGGATCATCGAGCTGCCCGTCAGGTAGATGCCATAGGCGCCCTTGACGCCTTCGAGCACCGAGGGACGCTTGACGTATTCGACCGCATCGAAGGTGACGATCACGTGGCCGTCGCCCCCTTGCGCGGCGGCGAAGATCGGCAGGTCGCGGTGGCCGACGAGCTGCTCGCCGGGCACGATCTGCGGTGCAAAGCCGGGCGCGCGTCTCGGGGGTGCCGCTTCACCAGCGACAGCGGAACCCTGGATCAGCTCGATGATCGCGCGGGCATCACGCTCGCGCAGCTCCCGCGGCGTCTCGCGCTCGACGAACTGCTGGATATAGGCGTGGTTCTTCCCGATCGCGATCGACAGATCCTTGTAGGTCGTCTTCTTCGCGTCGACTGCTTCCCGGATAAGGTGGCGCAATTCGTCCATGGCACTGGCATCCCAGATTCCGTTTCTGACGTCCAATAGGATTTTTCCTCTTGATGGCAATAAGAAATCCTACTATGAATAGGATGTCAACGGAAATGAGCGGCGCAGTCGGCGCCTTTCGTTTCCGCTGCGGGACGCCGGCATGGACGTCGACTTGGCGCTGAGGTGGCCATCCAACTCTGACCAGTTCCGTCGGCCGGGTGTTTCGAAGGATCGACCGCCGCATCGTTTGCGGCGGTCCAGGCGAGGGGTCGTCGCGTCCTCCCCGGCGACCTCTCGCTTTTCAGATTGCGCAGGCAGGCCGGCGCATCGCGCGGCCGGTAACGGCCGGCGGCAGAACGTGTGCGCGGCTAATCGGGCGCGGGCACATCTGAGGACGGATCGCCGGGCGCTTGGCCGGCGAGGGAGACACAATCGGAAACGGACGCGCGGCAAGCGCGACGGAATGGCCGTGCCAGAGGGGCAGCCAAACGGGAACGCATGACCGGCTGCCCGGAAAACCGTGCCGGAAGACAGGATCGGGAACACCGGACTGGGAAAGTGGAAGGGAGACAGGACGAATGGCTGACGATGACCGGACCGGAAAGGCGACGTGGCATGGTGCATGCCGGGGCGGCTGCGCCGGGATGGGCGCGGCACTGCCCGCATCCGGGCGCGTGGGCGGCAAGGCCGCGGCGCGGTGCTGCGGCAAGACACGTGCCGGCGCATGCCGCCCTGCGTTCGGGCTGTAGCCATGCGCATCACCGCAATCGTCGAAGCCCTGGTCCAATCGGGCGCGTCGCCCGAGATGATCCTTTCTGCCGTCAAGGCGGCGGAGGCGGGGCAACAGTTGGAGGCCGAGCGGCGTCGGGCAAGCGACCGTGACCGGCAGCGACGCCACCGGGCGCGCGTGACGTCACGCGATGTCACGGTGACGGCGTTCGATGTCCTCTCTGATAAAGAAAGCTCCCCCACACCCCCTAAAGAAACTAACTCTCCCGACCCGACTCCGAGCGGGGCTCCGGGCGAGGCTGGCGACCTGTTTGACGGCGACCGCGATCAGGTGCCGGGGGCGGCGAGCCGGTGCGGTGGACGGCGGGCGACCCGGTTGCCGGAGGGCTTCGAGCCCGACTGGGACTTTGCCGCTAAGGCAGGCTTTTCCCGGGCCGGGGCTGGCGTCGAGTTCGACAAGTTTTGCGACTACTGGCGCGCCAAATCCGGGCGCGACGCCACCAAGCTCGACTGGGCTGCCACCTGGCGCAACTGGATGCGCAATGCCGGCAGGCCACGGCGCGCTGCCCGACCGCACCGGTCGCAGCGCGGCCAGGCGCCGCCGCGAGAAACCGCCTTTGCCCGCCACCAGCGGGAATGCAGGCAAGCAATCGAACAGGAACTCCATGGAAACGAGAACAATGACCTTTTCAGAGACGATGATCTTGCCGGGAGAGGCCCGGCTTTCGACCTTGAGCCGGGAGATTACCGCGCTCACTGAGCGCCTCGCCGGCGTCAGCGAAGCGGCGGTGCTGCGCAGCCTCGACGCGATGCAGACGGCCGGCATGACGATGCCGCCGGCGATCGAGCCGAAAAAGATCCTGGCTGTCTATCACTACGCGCTTTGCGGTGTGCCGGGATCGGGGCTGGCGGCGGCAACGCAGAAGCTGATCCGCGGCGACTATGCCGCCAACCCGAACGTGCTTCTCGGCACGATCCCCAAGCCGCCGGTGCTTTCGGCGCTTGCCAAGGCCGAAGCGCTGACACTGCGGGCCGAGCTTGCCCGCAAGCGCGAGATCGTGGCCGCGCTGACCGCCGACCGGACGGACAAGCGCCGATCGGCGGCCAGCCGCAGCCGGGTTCAGGCGCTGCTTGAAAACTTCCGGCGGGCGCATGCGGCCGCAAGGCGGGAGGCGTCCCAACTCGGCGCTGACACCGACACAGAAACCGGCATTTGCGCCGCAGAGCTCAACCCCAGCTTTTCCAAGGAAACCTTCCATGCAGCCTGAAACAACGGATTTCACCACGAAGCGGGCAGCGGGCCGCGCGCAACAGGGCCGGGCAGCAACGACCGGGCGAGCATCCGGAGGGATGCTCGAGGACGTCGCCAATCGTTCCGGCGCAAAGGAACGGCCGGGCGGCGCATCGCTGATGCTTTCCCCAGGCGCGCTTGCGCAGCGTGGCACATGCACCGGCACGGTACGAGCCGAAGCACCGCGGGCTGACGCCGCGGCGGCCGAAGCGGGCAAGGGCGCGCTTTCGGCAACGCTCGACGACCTCGCCTCCATCGTTGCCGCCGAGGTTCGCGGGCAGACGCGCCGGATTGCGGAACTGGAGCTGGCGCTCGCCGATGCCGAGGCACGCATTCTCTCCCAGGCGCGGCTCATCTGCGCTTCCACGCTTGCGGCCGATGGCGATCTCTTCAGCCGCAGGCCGGTACGCGAGATCGTCGAGGAGGTGCTGGCGCACTATCCGGGGATCCGCTGGGAGGAGATCATCGGCGTCGGCCGCGAGCGTCGCCTCGTCGAGCCGCGCCACCGGTGCATGAGCGCCGTCTACGAGGAGCGCACCGATCTGTCGCTGCCGGCGCTTGGCCGCATCTTCCACCGCGACCACACCTCGGTGCTGCACGCGGTCAACAAGAGGGACGAGGACGATAAGGGGAACGATGCCGACAAGCGACACAGGGCCGACGGGAGCGACCGGGCCGACTGCAGCGATGGCTTCAGCAGGAGCGACGCGGCCAGCAAATCTGGCGAGGGCGACCAGCCGCGCCGCGCGCGGGCGCGAAAGCCCGCCCGATTGCGCGCATCGGCAGACGGCGACAGCGTCGGCGCGCCGGCGCTTTGACGCCTTCACGCCTTCACGACTTGGCGACGTGCCCACGCCTCGCGCCTCGCCGCGGCAGGCGTGGACACCAGGCGGCTGCAGCCGAGGCGATTTCAGCGCGGGGAATTCGGCCCAGGGAAATCGGCGCAGAGATATCGGCCGGACGACCGCAGCCAAGAGCATTTCACGATTTGAGCAAGGAGACTGGTATCATGACATCCAAGGCAGAGCGCATCCGCATCAAGCGCGCCAGCCGGGCCGGGAGGCCGCGCAAGGTTAACGTGGCGCGCTATCCGAGCGGGCAGATCAAACACGGCGAAACGGAGCGCGAGGTGCGCTCGGTCGCGCTCGATGCGCGCCAGCGCATGCACTTTGCCGGCAAGCGCGACGTCGATGTTGCAAGCCCCTTTGCGGGCTACACGCTCGGCCGCATGTTTCTCGACGGCAAGCTGACGGCGCATGAGCGCGAGGCGGGAGACGAGTACGCAAGGCAGATGGCCCGCTACTACAGCCTCACCGGCATTCCCTTCCCGAGTGTGCGGGCGCAGTCGCTGTTCGACGTCAAGGGCTTTGCCGGCGAGACGAGTGGGGAGCGCGCCCGCGGCGCCCGCCAGGCCGCCAATCGGATGATGGAGCTCGAAGGCGCGCTGTTGAAATTGCCCGACGGGCCGCAGGTCAAGACGACCGTCTTCAACGTCTGCATCATGGACTACGAGATGCTGCGCACGATGCCGGAGCCGCAGCTTTTATGGCTGAAGCGTGGGCTCAAGGAGCTGCACTGGCATCTGGGCCTGTCGCGGGAGAAGGAGGCGGTTTGAGGCGGGATTTGTATGAGGGTGTGCCCCACACCCGCCTGTCGGCACCTTCTCCCCGCCAGGCGGGGAGAAGGAACGTTGGAGCGCCCGTTCGCTCCCCGACACAGCTCCCAGATTTGGCTGGGGCTAGCCACAATCTCATTGGTCGTCGGTGCACAGGTCAACGGCGTGGAGCGATCGTCAAGCGCTACGCTGTGGTTTGCCGCATGAGCTTCTTGCGCTGTTCGACAAGAAAGTCGACGAGCGCCCGGGTCTTGGCGGGCATCTGGGCACGCGACGGCACGTAGAGAAAGAAGGCGGGACGAGGATGAGCCCACGGCAGAAGCACGCGCACCAGCGTTCCGTCCTCCAGATGTTGCCGAACGCAGAGGTCAAGGTGCTGCACCAGGCCGACGCCCTCCAGTGCGGCCTGCAACATGCTGCCGTCGTCGTTGAAGATGGCGTTGCCCTGGGGCTCGTATACCACGGTGCCCGTTTCCTGGTGGGGCATGAGGAAGGTCCAGCGGTCGATGGTGCCGCTTGAGGTGAAACGATAGGAAAGGCAATTGTGGTGTTTCAGGTCCTGCGGCGTCTCCGGGACGCCGCAGCGCTCGAAGTACTTGGGCGAGCCGACGATCGCCATCGTGAGCGGCGGCGTGATGGGCACGGCAATCATGTGTTCGTCCAGGCTTTCCCCCAAGCGGATGCCGGCGTCGAGCCCTTTAGCCACGATGTTGGAGAAGCCGTCGTCGGTCACCAGCTCCAGCCGCAGCTTCGGGTAGCGTGCCAGAAACGCCGCCATATGCGGCTCGATCAGCGAGCGTGCGGCGACGCGCGAGACGGACAGCCGGATCGTGCCCGTCGGCTCGGTACCGGCTTCGCCCAAGTCGGTGACCGCGGCTTCTATGGCCGCAAGTGCGGGCTGAAGCACGTCGAACAGACGCTGACCTTCCTCGGTCAAGGACATGTCGCGCGTCGTGCGGTTCAACAGCCGCACGTTCAGGTGCCGCTCCAGGGATTTCAGGTGCTGTGACACGGTCGCGCGCGTCACCTCCATCTCCGTGGCGGCCTTGGTGAAGCTGCGGCGGCGGGCCACGTGGACAAACCACGCCATGGCGGGAAGCAGGGACGGATCAAGCGACATATTGTCAGTTATCACTTAACACTGATGTCGTGTCCAGGTCGTTTATCTAACCTATTCCGCCTTCTAAAATGCTGCCTGTACCGACCGACATCATGTCTCTGCAGCCAGGGCATGGCCTCGGTGGCGGCATCTTCGAACAGGCAAAGGAGCCTCGTCATGACCGGAATTTCAAAGGAAAGAATGCAGCGGGCGCTGGAGCAGGAACGGACCATCTCCGCGGAGGATCACGCCAAGGTCAAGGCGCTCGCCGGGATGGTGAAGATGCCGCGCAGCTTCCTCTTCAAGAACCCCGACGCGTACGGCATGGAAGGCTGGCACGACCTGTCCATCCCGTCTGACGACGGCACGCCGCTCGAAGCCTGGTACATCCCGGCCAAGGGCGGCGAGAGCAACAAGCTCGTCATCTTCAACCACGCCCTTCCCATGTGCCGCGCCGGCTATCCCGGCCACATGGGCGCGCCGTGGGCCAACTTCATCGAGCCGGTCGAGATCGACTTCGTCATCCAGTACAAGCACCTGACCGACGCCGGCTACAACGTGCTGACCTACGACTTTCGCAATCACGGACAGAGCGGCGCTGCCAATGGCGGCGTCTGCGGTGTCGGCCAGTGGGAATGGCGTGACTGCGTCGGCGTGAAGAAGTTCGTCGACGCCCATCCGCGCCTGAGCAAGATGGACGTTGCCCTATTCAGCCAGTGCCTGGGCGGCGTTTCGCAATATGCGGCGATCACCAAGCACCCTGAGCTGTTTGAGAACGTCAAGTGCCTGCTGAGCCCCCTGGTTCCCAACATGACGTCGGTGTTCGCGAAACTCTCCGGCTACCAGGGCATCGCACAGTACCAGGAACTGATCGACCTGGAGCTTCTCAAGCTCGGCGGATTTGCCGCTGCCGACATGTCGGGCAGGTTGTGGGCTCCGAATGTCAAGCTGCCGGTCTTCATGTGGCAGGTGCTCGACGATGCCGTCATCAACAACCCGAGTGATGCTGAGAGCACCTTCGATGCCCTGGCAAGCAACCACAAGGAGCTCCATTGGATCGAGGGAACGACGAAGCGCTTCGAGGACGGCTACAACTGGTTTGGCCGCCATCCTGAGAAGGTGCTGTCCTATCTGGCCAAGTACATGAACTAATTTCCTACAGCGCCGCGCATCTATTCAGATTCGCGGCGCTATGGAACATTGAATATCTTCATGTTTTTGTCCTCCAATTGAATACGATTAAAGGAAACATGCAGTGAGACGGGCGCCGGCGCGGCCGTTCTGGCAAATGCCAGCGGCGTTGCTCCGGCGTTCGCGGATATGGCCGAACTTTCCGCTGTCCGGCGAGCCTCCTTATCGCCGCCAGAAGGTCCGGTGGGGCTCCAGCAGTTCGTCCTCGATCTCGGGGAAGGGGCCGACGACCTCGATCGGCTTCTGGCCGGAGGCAAGGACGGTGCGGGAGGAAAGGTTCATGGTCGGGTTGTCGGGGTGATCGCCGGTCTCGCCGAGCAGTTTTTCCTCCTCGTAGCCGTAGACGAGCCGGCCGATATTGGCCCAGTAGAGCGTGCCGGTGCACATGGCGCAGGGCTCGCCGGTCGAAACCAGGGTGCAGGACCACAGGAACTTTGCCGGATAAGCGGCCGCGGCGCGCCGGGCAAGTTCGGTCTCGGCGTGGCGCACGGTGTCGAGGTTGCCCTGGCGCATGAGCACGCGGTCGTCGGGGCCGACAAGGACTGCGCCGAAGGGGTGATGGCCATGGACAGCGGCTTCGCGCGCAACCTCGTCGGCGACGCGAAGGTGGGCAAGCATCTGATCGCGGGTCATGCTCGGTCGCTCCTCGGAGGCGTGGAAGACATGGATTGGAACAGGCACGGGGCATCATAGCCCGGAATTCGGCTGGCTGGTATCGGGGCGAAAAACGGCTCGCCGGCTGCTGCGCTCAGCTGAACACGTTGGCGGAAGCGGGTATGCGCAATGCCTTCCAAGGCAGGCCAGATACGGCGGCATCGCCCGGCCCGTCGGATGCACCGGCATTGCCTCGTCCAGTTTTACTGCAGGGGCCAGCGTCGAATGGCTCGCTTCGCCCGACGGCTAGCCGCCGGTATCGGCAAGGAACAGGCTGATCAGGCGGACGAGTTCGTCCTTTATGCCAGGATCGGCGAGCATGCCGCGCCGGGCGGCATTGTGGATCACGCCGTCCATGGCGTCCGAGATGATGAGGGCTGTCGTGTGATCGGCCGCGGTCGGGCGCCTGTTGCGGTAGATGGCGACGGCTTGCGCGTAATGGGCGAGGTACTCGACCTCGAATGCGCTGCTCGGGTTTCGGTAGTCCTCAGAACTCGGCGCTTCGTCGAGCAGGACCCTGTGAAGGCCGGGATGGGTGCTGTGGGCAAGGATCATCGCCTGGACAAGATCGGCGGCAAACTCAGCCGGCGAACGCTCGGTTGCCCGGGATTTCTTCATGACGGAAAGACAGTCGTCGAGATGCCGGCGGCGAATGGCATCGACCAGGGTGAGCTTGTCCGGAAAGTACTGATAGAGCGAACCGATGCTGACGCCGGCGATTTCGGCAACCCGGTTGGTGGTAAAGCCCGCCCATCCCTGGTCGCTCAAAATGCGAGCCCCGGCCTGAAGGATAGCGGCCACGGTCGCGTGCGAACGGGCCTGGCGTGGCGCCTTGCGCATCACCGTCTGCCTCTTCTCAATGCGAGTAGACATCAGGGTGTCCTCCTTCAGAATGTGAGCAAATTACTCACATTCTGCGCAGCTGGAAGGACGAATCTGATGAGCGGGTTGCTTCGGAAGCTTTTTGAGTATCAGGCCTGGGCCAACAGCGAACTCTTCGACACCCTTTTGACGCTCGACCCGAAGGCGAACGAGGGCGAGCTTGTCACCGGCTTGCGGCTGATGAACCATGCTCATGTGGTGGCGCGGATCTTTGCCGGGCACCTCTGTGGCGCCCGGCATGGCTACAGGTCCGACAACACCGCGGATACGCCGAGCCTGGACGAGCTTCGCGCAGCCGTCGCATCGTCCGACCGCTGGTACGTCGACTATCTTGGCAAGGTTTCCCCGGCCGAGCTTTCCGCGACCATCGCCTTTACCTTCACCGATGGCGACAAGGGCGCGATGAGCCGGGAGGAGATGCTCATGCATGTGGCGCTGCATGGCGGCTACCACCGGGGCGAGGTCGGACGGATCGTCTGGCGGCTCGGGATCACGCCGCCGTGGGATACGTTCGCGGTCCATCTCCACCAGGCAGAGCCGGCCCGGCGGCTGCAGGGCGAGGTCCGCTCGATGTCGGCGTGAATGGTGAGGCGGGACCCGGCCGCCGGTTCTCACCCTGCTGAAGCCGCCATTGCGACGGCGCGTTGCGCCTCGAAGGCGCGGCTGTAGGCGGGCCGCGCTTCGCCGCGGGCAACATAGGCGGCAAGGTTCGGGTACTCTTCCAGGATGCCTGAGCCGTGCAGCCGGCGCAGCACCGTCACCATCAGGAGGTCGCCTGCACTAAAGGCGCCATCGAGCCAGTCGGCATCGCCGAGGCGTGCCGACAGGCTGGCGAGCCGCACCCGGATGGTGTCTTCGAGCGCGCTGAGGCGGTGCTGGTACCAGGGCTGGTCGCGCTCCAGGATCGTAACGAGACTGCGGTCGAAGATCGGCGGTTCGACCGTGTTGAGGGCGGCAAACATCCAGGCGAGGGCGCGGGCCCGTCCGTTGGTTTCGTCCGGAAGCAGGCCCTTGTTGCGCTCGGCGATGTGGAAGACGATCGCGCCGGACTCGAACAGCACAAGATCGTCCTCCTCATAGGTCGGGATCTGCCCGAAGGGCTGGAGCGCCAGATGCGCGGGCTCCTTCATTTCTCGGAACGAAACGAGGCGGACGTCGTAGTGCAGGCCCGCTTCCTCGAGCGCCCAGCGCACGCGCATGTCGCGCGCCAGCCCGCGACCGCGATCGGGCGAGCGTTGAAAAGCGGTGATCGTGATCGTCATATTGGCCTCCGTCGCCTGGTCTCACCTTTAAGACGAAGGGCTGGCCGAGGTTCCGACATCGGAGGAGAAAAAGTCAAACGAAGCAGCTTCGACACCTGGGTTGTACCCGGCGCCGGCGCGAGGCCTCGGTTCGGCTTACGCGCTGGTCCTGGTGATCGTGCCTTGATGAAACAGCATCTGCCAGTTGGCGCCGGCAAGGCCGTGGTGGCCGTGAGCGACGACGGCCCCGGGATACCCGCCGGCGAGCGGGAAAAAGTGTTCCGCCGGCTCTACCGGCTGGACAAGAGCCGGACGACGGTGGGAAGCGGCCTGGGCCTGAGCCTTGTTCGCGCAATCGCCGACCTGCATGCGGGCGATGTGCGCATCCGCGACAACCGGCTGGGTGTCCTGGCGGAGGTCGTCCTGCCGCTGGAAGAGCGGCGCGCGTCTTGAAGCTGCGCCTTACGACGCGCTCGCAACCTTGCGCTCGCGAAGGATGCGGGCGTCGAGTTCCCTCAAGCGGTGCTGGATGGCGGGGGCGCCGGGCAGCAGCGAGCGCGCGGTTTCGAGCTGGTCGCGGGCCGAAAGGATATCGCCGTCAGCGATGTGCCGGTTGGCGCGGTGGTAGAGGAAGTTGACGCGCTCCATCGGCGCGAAACGATCACCGAAGCGGGCGTTGATCCGGTCGGCCCAGGCCGGGTGGCGGGGCATGGCGGCAACGGCGATCTGGTAGGGACGCATGGGCGCATCGATACGGGCGGCGCGGGCAAGGGTGGCAAGGCCTGCGCGGTCATCGGCGCGGCAGGCATTAATCAGAAAAAGGGCGCGTTCGGTGCCGGTGAAGACCCGCACCGTGCCGTGGCCGGTCATGTGCACGGGGACGCGATGGGTGTCAGGCTGAAGGGACGCGATGCGTTCGGCGTGGCGGCGGTCAATGGCGTGGAAGGGGTCGTAGAAGATATAGGCGCGGCCGGCCGCCTGATCGGGCGATATGCCCATGTTGGCGTGAAGCGCGGGCGAGAAATGCCTGAGGAAACGATTGTCATAGGGCACGGAGCGGGGATCGATCGAGACCTGCGGGCAGAAGGCAATCGCGGTCGTCGCGTTGAAGCGGCGGCGGTAGCGAAGCGCTGCGTAACCGCCCTGGGAATGGCCATAGAGAATGCGCTCTGGCGCGGCCTTCAGGATGGCGGCCGCAGCCGCGACCGCTTTGACGACACTTTCCGCCGGAAACCAGTTGGGGCGGCGGCTGATGAAGCCGAGTGCTGCGATATCGGCCTTTTCGCAGAAGCGCTGGCCCCAGTAGCGGCTGCCGTTGGCCTGGATCTCCATCTCGTTGAAGGTGACGAGAAGATAGGGCGAATTGCCAGGTCGATGGATGACCTCCAGGTTTTCGTCCGAGTAGATAAGCACGGAAACTCCAAGATATTTCAATATTGGTAGTAATATTGTTCCAAGTCCCGGAGATGATCTACAAAATCCGGGTTCATCTATAGTAGAGTTAGTTCGCAGTGGAATTCCAGTGTCCGATTAATCCTTCCGGATATTTTCGACACCGCACGGCTTCATGTGATCGCCCGGATCAGCGGCAGTGTCTGGGCGATGGTCCAGTAGGCGCCAGCAGTCCCGACCACATAGGCAGGCAGAAGCTCCGCTCTTTTGGGGGCGGCCAGTCCGATCGTTCGCGCTGCCAAGGCGAGAGCGTAGACCAGCGCCACAAAGGCGAGCTGCCCGATCTCGACACCAAGATTGAAGAACAGCAGCGCGAAGGGAATGTCACCGGCAGGCAATCCCGTTGTTGCGAGACCGGTGGCGAAGCCGCAGCCGTGCAGCAGGCCGAAGCCGAAGGCGATCGCCCAGGGATAACGGGTGCCGAGTGTCGCCTGGCCGCGGTACTGATGGACGACTTCCACGCCGAGAAAAAGGATCGACATGGCGATCGCCGCCTCCAGGGGGCCAGAGGGCACATGGATAACGCCGAAGGTGGCGGCGGCAAGCGTCAGACTGTGGGCGACAGTGAAGGCGGTGATCGTGGCGGCAACCCGCTTCCAGCCTTTGACGAGCAGGAGCAGGCCGAGGACGAAGAGCAGGTGGTCGATGCCGCTAAGGATGTGTTCGACGCCGGTGCGCAGATAGGTCATCGCGCGCTCAAGGAGCGATTGCGATGCGGCGACTTCGAAGCTTGGCCTTGTCGGGGTCAGCCGTTCGATCTGAAGGGCGCCGGAGGGATGCTCGACGCGCGCCAGCACGTCCGTCATCGTGGCCGAAAGCCCATCGATGGTGATGGTCTTGCCGTCGAGGCCGCCTATGACCTCGATGGTGCGGCGCTCCAGATGGGCTCCGGCCTCGAATGTCACCTGCGGCGGGGCTAGGTCACGCGTGTTATCGGGAAGGCGAAGGTAAAGCCCGAGCCGGTACGCTTCGGCAAGTGCCGGCACCTTGAAGAGCACGAAGAAGCGCTCGGCCGATATCGGCCTGATTTCAAGATAGGCGGGCCGTACTTCATGCGCGAAAGCGGCATGCGCAAAGAGCGTCATTGTCGCCAGGAGCGCGATGCAAAACCGCTTCATCTTGTTGCTCCGGGCTTTTCGGCCGTCGCAATGGCCGGCGCACCGGCCGGCGGGTCCACGACCACCTCGTAGCGGGTGCGAAGCGTTTGATAGAACTGCTCCAGTTTTTCGATGCGGCGGGCATTCGCCCATTCTCTTGCGACCGCATCACGCACTTCGCCAAGCGGCCTTGTGGCGGCTTCGGCGCGTTCGAGAACGAAGACGAAATGCAGGCCGTAGGGGGAAACGAACGGACCCTGCCAACCGCCCAGGGGAACGGAAAAGATCTTTTCGGCGAAGCGCTCGCCGAAGTCGGTTGCGACCTCGCTTCGGTCTCTGCCGTCGAACTCGGTGCCGAGTAGAAAACCGTCGCCGAGGGTTTCGGGATCGATGTCCGGCTTTGCGAGTTTCAGGCCGACATTCGTCGCATCGACGTCGAGGCTCCCCTCACGCGAGGCGCTGAGGAACACCTGACGAAACGTCGCCTTCGGCTCAGTGCGGAAGTTTTGCGGATGGGCGGCGAGATAGGATCGAAGGTCGTCGTCCGTGGGTTCTATTGCGGCGGCGTCTTCGGCGAAGAATTCCATCTTCTGCCGGATTCGGCGACGGATCACGATATCGTCGGTGTCGATGCCGAGGGCCTTGCCTTCGCGGTAGTAGACCTCGTCGCGGACATAGTCTTCGATCAATCCGCGCAGTTCATCCGGCGAGGGGTTTCGTTGCCAGACCTTCGCGAAGGTCAGGGCCATGTTGTCGATCTGGGCGGCCGTTACGACGATCTTCGATGGCGCATCCTCCGGCGCCCCGGTCACAAGGGTCGCCAGTGCGAACAGGACCGCGCCAAGTAGCATGAACTGCAGCAGGGGCTCGCGGAGAAGACGGAGCATTGCGCGCACGGCCCCTCACATCACGGCGTGTACCAGATGGGTGACGTGAAGGCCCGCTCCTGGGTCACCATCGGCACCTTGGCATCCATCTTCACGCCGAAACGCTTGGCGTCGTAGGCGGTCCAGCGTGGGGTCGGGATTTCCAGCACGCGGGCGTAGTAGACCGCGCTGAGCGTCGGGTCGAACTCCGGATCGGTCCAGACGGTGGCGAGTTCCGGGTCGCCGATCGTGTTCGTCCAGGTGGCGTTGGCCACGTCGACCGTGCTTCCGACGGCCGGCAACTTGCCGTCCGCGCCGGGCTTGCGGGCTTCGGCGTCGCCCCAGACGACGTCAAAAATCTTTTCCTCAGTCTTGCCGTCCTTGTCGACCCAGCCCTTGATGATCTGGACGCGATCGAGATTGCCGCCGAGCGGGTCCTTGAGGGCGGCGACCAGGAAGGTCGGGGCCTTGCCATCCGGGGCTTTTTGCAGGTCACCGCCCATCGGCACGCCCTTGGCATAGCCGATCTCCGCAGGTGTGCGGCTGGTCGCATCCGCAGGCATGAAGTCAAAACCACCGAAGAAGCGGACGATCATGCGCGGGCCGCTGGTCGAATAGGTCTCCTTGCGCTTCATGGCGTCCCACAGGGCCTCGCGGGTGTTTTCCGTTGCCCAGACGCCGGTGTAGCCGGCCGCGGTCACTTCCCAGCCCTTGACGACGCGGTCGCCGAACTTCATGGCGTTTTCGCTCCAGCGCTCGGGACGCGGCTCGCAACTGACGAACTTGCAGAAGTAGTTGTCTTCCTCCATCGCCGTCAGCCCGGTATGGGCGTCACTGCCCGAAACGAAACCGAACTTGAACGGGTTGGAGCCGATTTCCTTCTCGATCTTCAGCCCGTTCTTCAGCGCCTCGCGGGCGTATTCGTACTGGATCATGCCGGGCTGTTTGGGAACGAGGTTGAGGTTGCCGCGATCCCACAGCTCGTAGCCGGCCGAAAACTCGTCATTCGGCGACAGCGACGGATGGGCCTCGCTCTGCCCCTTGGTCTGGATCATTTCGAACAGCACTTCCCAGCGCCTGCGCTCGTCCGCCCACGCCTTCGTCAGCGGCCCGCCGGTAAAGGTCTTGAGCTCGAACATGCGGCCATTGGAAAGGTTGCCGTTGTGCGGAATGGCCAGAAGCGAACCACCGGTCTTTTCTTCCCAGTTCTCCATCCACTTCCACAGATCCTCCGGATTTTCGCTCTGGAAGGTCGTGTAGGGGATCATCTGGTCGGCCTTGTCGGAGCCGTCGCGATAGATGACGTTGCGGTGGAGATTGTCCCCGCCGCCGGCGTTCGAGGTCCATTCATAGGCGATGAACGCGGTGAAATGGCCGGGCTCGTTGTATTTTTCCATGATCTGGTTGCTCTTTTGCCAGACCGACTTGGCGAACTTCGGATCCATGATCTCGGGCGGCAGTTGCTTGTTGGATTGCGCCTTGATCAACTCCATCGTCGCGGCAGCGGCGGTATCTGGACCCTGCTGCATCATGTCATGCCAGCGCTTGAGCACCGTGTCCGCCATCAGTTCCGGATTGCCGGCTTTCAGCTCTGAGATGACGCCCATGCCGTCGGAATGGTCCGTGACCGCGATCCAGTCCAGCGGCCGGCTCAACCGGACGGGTTGGCCGGTGTTGGATGTCACCTCTTCGCCGCGCGCGAAGCGGACGGCGTCTTCGGGCGTCAGCGTGGCCCCGGACATCCCGGCATCGGCGGACCATGCGGTGTGAAGATGCTGGTCACCGAAGAACACCCGCGTTGGATAGTGGCGTCCTGCATAGGGCGAGTAGCCCGGTTTCTTGTAGAACTTGGCGACGGTCGCCGGATCGATCTCGCCGGCGTCCATCAACGGCTCCTGGGCTGCGACGGGTGTGGCGATGACGATGGCGAGAAGAGAAACGGAATAGGCGAACCGCTTGGACATCTGCGTTTACCCCCTGGATCAGGTGTACGTGCATGCCTCATTCGCAATTGAGCGCACTCTAATACGATCCATTTCAGCCGTCCATCAGGCGCAACCCTGGCGGCGTGCCGGCAAGTGGGGGGGCAGCCATTTGCCGCCGATCCTGCCTTGAGGACCGGTGCCGGGAGCCTTTGCTCACACCCTTTTCAGAAATGCCAGTACCCGCTGCTTAAGCAGTGCGCTTGCTTCTGCGTCATAGGAGGGCAGCGAGCTGTCGGCGAAATAGTGCTGGTCGCCGGGGTAGAGGAAGAGTTCGGCGTCCTCGACCTTCTCGACGATCTCGCGGGCGGCGTCGATGTCGCCTTCGCCGACGAAGATGGGGTCGTTGTCCATGCCGTGGATCTGAACCGGCACGCCATCTGGCCAGGGGCCGAAGGACCATTCGCCGCTGATCGGGAGGCAGGAATAAAACAGGAGCGCGCCGCGCGCGCCGGGGCGGGTCTGCGCCAGTTGCTGGGCCGGCAGGACGCCGAAGGAGAAGCCGGCATAGACGAGGCTGTCGGGCAGGGGATCCGCGAGCCGAACGGCGCGCTCGCGCATCGCGTCAAAGCCGACCGCGTTGATATGGGCAAGGCCCGCATCGATGCTTTCGAAGGTGCGGCCTTCGAAGAGATCGGGCATGTGGACCACGTGGCCGGCGTCCCGGAGTGCCTCGGCGAAGGCGAACATGCCCGGTGTCAGCCCTTGAGCATGGTGAAACAGCAGGATCTCGGCCATGGAGGTTTCCCTTTCGATGTGGGTTCACGGCTTAACTACGGCATCATCTCGCAAAAGCCACCCCGGCAACGACCTTCTCCGATCATATGCCGAGGCAGGGTGCGCGCACCGTCAACCAATGATCCGTGCTTGCACGAAGCGAAACTTGACCTTGACCTCTGCCGCAAGGATGGCGTCATGGAGCCGGCTGCTCATGAAAAGCCTGTTTTCAACCTTGCGCTCGTGCCAGAGGTCGGCGCCCTCGAAAGCCGCAGCCGTCAGAGCCAGATCGCCATCCTCGAGTTCGTATGTCGCCCACAACTCGTATCCGTCCTTGTCGATCGTTCGGCGCGGGCGCAGCTTGCGACTTTCGCTCGTCACGAAACTGTCCTTCACGGTGCCGAAGTTGAGCAGATAGAAGGGGCCCGGAAGCCGGTTGGTCTTGTCGGCCTGATAGATCGGAAACTCGATCAGGCCGCCCTTGCCGAGGTCGAAATCCTTCAACACCTCGGCCAGTCTGCCCTTCACCGCATAGAAGGGGCCGGCACAGAACAGATCGCCCACCCGTCTCCAGTTGTTTTCGGCGAACACGTACATTGCTTCCGGAAAATCGGTTCGCTCGAGGGTCTCGCCGCTTTTATGGCGCATATGGGCGTTGAGCACGTGTTTAGGTTCAACACCAAGCTGAAAGGTCGGAGGCGCCCAATCGCTGCCATAGAACTTTTCGCGGATGCCTAGCCTGTTTCCTATCGAGTGGTCGCTCATGACGCTGCTGACCCAGACGGTATCCGGCATGCCGTGCTCCCAATCCTGTTGAGCCTGCGCGGTGGTAAGTTCTCGTTCAAATTGCACCAAAGAGTTGAAGGAAGCGTAATGATCATTTGCGCCATCCTTGACCTCTTGTTGCCATTTTCGGCGGCTTCCCTCCGCGTTCCATTTGGTTGCGATTCTGGAGAGAGTTCACATGACGAAAAAGTTGCGTATTGCCGTTCTGTTCGGCGGCCGGTCGGCGGAGCACGAGGTTTCGCTGATGTCGGCGCGCAATGTCGTCGCGGCGCTCGACCCGAGCCGCTACGAGATCGTGCCGATCGGGATCACCAGGGATGGCCGATGGCTGCTTCTCGACCTTGAAGACGGCGACCTGCCCAGGGCCATCCCGGCGACCGGAACGCAGGTGGCGCTGATCCCGGGCGGGCGCGGTCGGGCAGTCACGATTGCGGCCGACGGCGGCCAAGGGCTGCTCGATCCGGTCGACCTGATCTTTCCGGTGCTGCACGGGCCCTTCGGCGAGGACGGAACGGTGCAGGGCTATGCCGAGACAGCCGACATCGCCTATGTCGGCTGCGGCGTGGCGGCTTCGGCGGTGGCCATGGACAAGGTCCTCGCCAAGCAGCTGCTTGCCGCCGACGGCCTGCCCGTTGCCGGCGCGATCACCCTTTGCAAGGGCGACGCCCTTGCCAGTGGCACGATTGTCGAAACGCTGGGCTTGCCGCTCTTCGTCAAGCCGGCGCGGCAGGGGTCCTCCGTCGGCGTCAGCCGTGTCGACAGCGCAGAGGGCTTGCAAGCGGCGCTCGACGAGGCGTTTCGCCACGACGACAAGGTGCTGATCGAGGAGTTCGTCAAGGCGCGCGAGATCGAGTGCTCGGTGCTGGAAGACGCCAGCGGCCGGGTGACGGTATCGCGGCCGGGCGAGATCATTCCGGCGGAAAGCCACGGCTTTTACAGCTACGACGCCAAATATGTCGACGCCGATGGCGCGGTCGTCAAGGCACCGGCGGATCTGCCCGACGCGATCGCGACGCAGGCGAAAGAGATGGCCGAGCGGGCGTTCCGGGCGCTTGCCTGCAACGGCATGGCGCGGGTGGACTTCTTCCTCAAGCCCGATGGCAGCCTTGTTATCAACGAGATCAACACCATTCCGGGCTTCACCAACATCAGCATGTACGCCAAGGCGCTGGCGGCTGAAGGGATCTCCTACGCTCAGGTGGTGGAGACACTGATCGCGCATGCGCTGACGCTGCGCGGCGAACGCGCCTGAGGATCGGCGTCCTTGGGTTGCGGTGAATATTAGGCTTGTCGCATTCATTGTAGGTTCACGTCGCCGGACCAAAACTGCTGCATCGGTCTTTGATCGTGACCGGTCAAAGGCAAAAGAATGCAGCAGTTCAACGTGTTACAGCGGCATTTTACCCGCACGGTCAGACGTGTGGCGCTGTGACACCTGTTTTTCAAACGGACAGGTGACGAGATGAGGAAGATTGGCATCGTCGTGCTGGCGGCGATTACGGCTCTTTCAGGCATCACGCCGGCAAATGCCGTGCCGGCTGTTGCCATTGAGCGCGTGCAGAAGAGCGACGTCGTGCCGGTACAGGACTGGCGCGGACGCGGCGACCGGGGCTGGCACGGCGGCGGATGGGACGGCGGCTATCGCCCCCGTTATCGGCCGGGCTACAGGCCGGGCTGGGACGGCGGATACCGGCCAGGTTGGAATGGCGGCTATCGCCCGCGTCCCGGTTGGGACGGCGGCTACCGCTATGGCCGCTACAACGGCTACCGCGGCTATCGCTACGAGCGCTATGGCTATCGCCGCCACAATGACGGCTGGTGGTATCCGCTGGCCGCCTTCGGCACCGGCGTGATCATCGGCGGCGCCATTGCCACACCGCCGCGGCGCTACGAAAGCGGCGTCAATCCGCGCCATGCCGACTGGTGCTATGCGCGCTACCGTTCCTATCGCGCCTGGGACAACTCGTTCCAGCCCTATGGCGGCCCACGCCAGCAGTGCTACTCGCCTTACTTCTGAGGCGGCTTCGCAGACATTCAAATGGCCCGTTGGTCGTCATGACCGACGGGCCTTTTGCATGGGGGTGGGGGATGGATGTGCGGCTTTGACGCTGAGAGTGCTTGCCGGCGAATGCGGCCGGGCCATTTCCACCGCGGACTTGACCGGTATCCGGCAGGACAGCAAACGCGTGCATTCAACGCTGGAGAATGGGTGCTAGCAGACGGGCCGACCTGAGGAAGCCGTGGCTGACCTAAAACTTCAGGCGGGCATCGTCATGTTCGGGAGGCCGGTGGGCGTCCTTGCGGCGGAAGCCGTAGGCGAGCGCCAGTCCCAGGATGGCCGAGCCGACGACGATGGCGGCGAGTGCGAAGAAATTCTCCATAGCATTTTCCTCCCGGACGCAAGCTTAACACAGAATGCGCGCAAACAAATGGCGTGGCAGGGAGATTGCGCGGCATGGTTACGAAACGCGTTTCCGGGCCGGAAGTTCAATGCGTTCTTCTTGAGCGCGCGTCACTCTAGTAGCCGCCGTAGCCTCCGCCGCCCTGCGAGCCCTGGTTTCCCATGTCTCGATCGCTTCCCTGGCTTGGGCCGGGTGGGGCAGTGCGGCCCGGTTTGGTGGCGCAGCCGGCAAGGATGAGGATCGCAACGGAAATCGCGACGAGCAGATGCCGAGATGTCATGAGATCCTCCCGTGATCGCGAGAACGGCTTCCGGCCGTTTTGCCATTCACCGGCCTGGCGCGCGCCCTTTCGTTGTGGGGAGTCGAGCGGCGGTGGCATGCCGTGCCGGGCGCCAGTATATCACCAAACGGGTGAAGCCGTGTGGGAGCGCTATGGAACAGAGCTTGCACTCCGCTCGCGGAAGAATTCGAACAAAACGGAAACAAATTTAGGCGAAGGGGCTTGCCAAGGGCCATGAAGCGGGCTAAGGATATTCCAGGCTGGCCGTTTCGTCATTGAAGCGGCCTTTTTGATTCCTTCCTGAGTATGCTTCCCGTTTGGCTTGATTACGCTTCCTGCTTGGCGATCTTGCCGGCGACGGCGAGCACCGGCTCGTGGCGGGGGCGAGGCTGGCCGATGCTGCGAAGCCAGCGTGACGCCTCCTGCGAATCGCGCTCAACGCCAAGGCCTCTTTGATAGATCGTGACGAGACGTGCCTGAGCTGCGGGATGGCCCTGGTGGGCCGCCTGCCTGTTCCAATGCAGGGACGCGGCGTAGTGTTCCTCGCCGCCATCGCTGAAATAGATTTCGGCGAGCTTGGCCTGGGCGTCGACGTTTCCTGACGTGGCCAGCTCCAGCAACCGTGGCGAGATATTCGTAGCCGAGGGCCGAGGGGTGAGAATGGTCTTCAACGTCCTGATTGTGTTGCGGATCATCTGGTACCTTCTGCATTCATTGCATGGTTCCCGCGGTGGAGCTGCTCAACTGGCAAGCTATTCAGAATTTTGAATTACTTTGGCTTTTTCCTGTCACTGCCAGTCACGCACCGGCAGCATGCAAACACTTCCGGCAAGCGACGAGGAGCATTGATGATTGAATGCAACCTGAAGTCAAGTTGGCAAGCGTGACATCAGGCGTGACATCCGCAATTTTCGGTGAGTTGTCGTCACGCTTTCACCTTGAGGCAGCTGCGTCGTGCCGAGGTCCGACGGTGAAAGGCGCAAAGGTGTACCTTCGCGCGTCCGTCAATCCTGTTTCACCTGACGCTGAAGCCGCGCGAGCAACTGCGTTTTTTGCTCTTCGGTCAGTTTGTTCAGGACTGATCGATAGTAGGCGTTGGCCCACTCACGCCCTTCCGTATTGTTTCGGGCATTGAGATAGGAAAGCGACGCCCAATAGGCCGATTCCATCAGGTCGGCCTTGACGACGGTCCCGGTCTGATAGGCAGCCGCGACCATCAATTGTGCGCCGTGGTGGTTCTGACGGGCGGCACTGTACCACCACTGGAACGCCTTTTCGGGATTGCGGTCGACGCCGAGCCCCTCGTGATAGATCGTTGCCAGCCGGCCCTGGGCCCCGATGTGTCCCGCAAGCGCGGCGCGTTCGTTCCAATGGTAGCAGGCGGCATAGTTTTCCTTGCGATCGTCGAAGAAATGTTCGCCGAGGGCGGCCTGGGCATCGACATCACCCGCCTCGGCGAGTTCGAACAGCCGGGGAGACACCAAGGTAGCGCCCGCCGGCACGGAGGCGATCGCACCTGGAGACGACACGTTTGCTGCTTCGGGCGAGGGCGGGGCCGGTTTCGCGAACGTACGATACAGTTTCGCCCACAATCTGCCGATCACCTGCTACCGCCTCCACAAATCTTGCCGCGACCATGCGGCCCATTGGCATTGATGGCGAAATGCAACTCCCGGTCAAGATGCGCGTCCCCCTTGCGCCCGAGGAGTGTTGCCGCGTGTCCATGCCACGGAGCAATGCCATGACAACCAGACCTGCCAAGGACCCGAAGACCGGGCGCTTTTTGCCGTGCAACGAACGGGCACGCTCGGTTATCCGGCCGCGCGCCCGCAAGGCAGTGCGCAACAAGCTCGGCGAGCTTTTTCTCGAAGACATGCTTTCGGCCTGGGAAAGCCGGGGAGCGGCCGCGATCCACGCGCTGATCGAGAAGAACCCGAATGATTTCTTAAAGACGATCGCGGCGCTGATGCCGAAGGACGCGACCATCCATGCCAACCAGATCGGCGAGATGACGGATGAACAACTCATCAGGCGGATCCACACGCTCGACCAGACCATCCGGCCTTTCCTTGATGCTCAGGGAGCGGATGGAACTGGCGATGGAGATCGGGCGCAGGCAGAAAACCAATAGGCTGCGCTACTACCAGCCCTATGCGAAGCAGACGGCATTCCATGCGGCGGGCGCCACAGTCCGCGAACGGCTGTTCATGGCCGGCAACCAGCTCGGCAAGACGCTTGCCGGGGCTGCGGAAGCGGCGATGCACCTGACAGGCGACTATCCCTCTTGGTGGGCGGGCCGACGGTTCGACCGGCCGATCACGATGATCGGCGGCTCGGAATCGCACGAGCTGACACGCGATGGCGTGCAGCGGCTGCTCGTCGGCCCGCCGATGAGCGAGGAGGAGTGGGGCACCGGCTATCTGCCGAAGGCGGCCCTTGCCGGCTGGACCCGACGTTCAAGCGCGTCGGGCGCGCTCGACAGCGTGACAGTACGCCATGTCTCGGGCGGCACCTCGACGCTGCTTCTCAAAGCCTATGAGCAGGGGCGTGCCAAGTGGCAGGCCAACACGGTGGACTATGTCTGGTTCGACGAGGAGCCGCCGGAGGACGTCTATTTCGAGGGCATCACCCGCACCAATGCGACGGGTGGCTCGATTGCCGTGACCTTTACGCCGCTCAAAGGCATGAGCTCGGTCGTCAGCCGCTATCTGCTGGAACCGTCGGACGACAGGACGGTGGTGACGATGACGATCGACGATGCCGAACATTATTCGCCGGAGGAGCGCGCGAAGATCATCGCCAGCTATCCGGCGCACGAGAAAGAGGCGCGCACCAAGGGCGTGCCGACGCTCGGTTCCGGCCGGATCTTCCCGGTGACGGAAGAGCAGATCCGCGTCGAGCCGTTCGAGATCCCGAGGCACTGGGTGCAGATCGGCGGGCTCGACTTCGGCTGGGACCACCCCTTTGCCGCAGCGCTCTGCGCCTGGGACCGGGATGCGGATGTCTTTTACGTGACCCGCTGCTACCGCGAGCGCGAGGCGACGCCGATCATCCATGCGGCGAGCCTCAAACCCTGGGGGGCCTGGCTGCCATGGGCCTGGCCGCATGACGGCCTGCAGCACGACAAGGGCTCGGGCGAGCAACTGGCGGCGCAATATCGCGGGCAGGGGCTCGTCATGCTGCCCGAACGCGCGACCTTCGACGACGGCAGCAACGGTGTCGAGGCGGGGATTTCCGACATGCTGCAAAGGATGCAGACCGGGCGCTTCAAGGTGTTTTCGACCGCTGGCGACTGGTTCGAGGAATTCAGGCTCTACCACCGCAAGGACGGCCGGATCGTCAAGGAACGCGACGACGTGATTTCGGCCTCTCGCTACGCGCTGATGATGAAACGCTTTGCCCGGGTGAAGGCGGACAGCGCCGCCTGGGCCTTTACCGATCGGAAGGTTCTCTAGATGGCAGCGATGACGAACCAACAAGTCGCTGGCTTCAGAGGGTGGAGGGGCAGCTTTGGCGCTAGTGGAGCGATGGTAACGAATTTTTAATAATTTATTAATTGACCGTTAACGGGTTCCTATCATATTGACAGGCATGAACCTATCACTATGATAGGCGTTATGACAAAGCCCACTCAAACACCTGTTGTTGTGCCGTTTAAACCCCGTGCTTCCGATCTTGAGCGAACGATCAGGGAGCTAGCCATGAACTCCAGCAACGTCAGGTGGCGGGCAATAACCCATGAGACCCACGCTGAGAGTCGAATGGAATGGCGAGACATCACAGACCGCATGATGTTCGACGTTCTCAGGACGGGGTACCTAAAGGGGGACGTCGAGCCCGGGCGCTGTCCGGGCGAGTGGAAAGCGAAGATGGTTAAACAGATGAAAGGAAAGAGGGAGGTTGGGGTCGTCACTATCGTGATCAGGCACCAGCGGCTTTTCATCAAAACCGTGGAATGGGAAGACCTATGAACAGAGAAAACTTCTATTGTGGTGACGACGATTTGGCACAACGGCCGTATCACTACATGGAGTGCGGTCTTGATAACATCTACCTCATGAATGGCTATACCATAGAAGAGGAAGATGGGGAGGAGTATGTAAGCATTGACTCCGTGGATGAACTTTGGAAAGCGATTGGACTAAATCTAGTAACTAACAAAAAAATTCTTTCTCCTCAGGAAATCAAGTATCTGCGCGACAAGATGGACAAGACGCAGGCGGAGGTAGCAAGCCTCCTGCGCGTGGACGACCAGACTGTGGCGCGTTGGGAAAAAGGAAAGACGAACCTGTCAGGCACGGCCGACGTTGCCTACCGTGTGCTTTTCCTTGGGTCTCCAGTTGCTCAGCCGGAGGGCTCCGAGATTTTGACCCGATGGATAGAGACCATCCGGAAACTTATCGAAAAGGACACTCCAACAAGTGACGATGTCCTTTTTGAACAACATAATCACAGTTGGGAACGCCGTATGTATGCCTAATGCATCGGACCCGCCTTCAAAGGCGGGTTCCTTGTCATTAGGGCGACCATCGCGTCACGTTGTGCCAGACGGCACTAACATCGCACTCGGCTTCGATCCACAGCCTAGTGCTCCAAACTGGTCGGCGCCTCTCGGCGCTCATCTAGGTCTTGCCGCAAGGGCTGAACCCACCGGGTAACGGCTGCGTCTTGTTGCCGCCTATTCCTTCTCTTGCCGCTTCCGATCCGGTTGCAACAGGTATTAAGCCGGCGACCGAAGAGCAGTTCGTCCCGGGCTGCCGTCAATTCATGACAACTACACGATGGTTTCGCGGCGTCTGTCCGCTCCCCCTACCAGCCAAAGCGCTGGCGGGCACCCGTTCGCGGCGTTTACTCCACGTGTGCCAACACCGGCTGCTCAACCAAAGCTCATTCCCTGAAAGGTTCTCCAGATGGCAGCGATGACGAAACCGGAACTGACGGAGCTCGTGAGCCAGCTCGTCAGGGATTGCGAGGACTATCGCGACCAGCTCTCGGCCACGCGCGTGCGGGCGATGGAATATTACGACGGCGTGATGGCTGATGTGCCTGTCGAAGCGAACCGCTCCAAGGTGGTTTCGCGCGATGTGCGGGCCGCGGTGAAGAAGGTGCTGCCGTCGCTGATCCGCACCGTGCTCGGCAATGACAAGGTGGTGGAATACCAGCCGGTGAACCAGGGTGACGAGGCGGGCGCCGAGCAGGCGACCGACTACATCAACTACATCGTCTTTCCCGAAAGTGACGGCTATGACGCGGTGCAGGATGCCGCACACGACGCGCTGAAGCTCGGCAACGGCGTGATCCGCTGGTGGTACGAGAAGAAAAAGAGCGTCGAGGTTTCGACCCATAGCGGGCTCGACGAGGCGGCGCTGGTGCAGTTGATCGCCGACGACACGGTGGAGGTTCTGGAACAGGCGCAATCGGTCGAGCGGATCGAGCTTGCGACCGGGCCTGTCGAGCAGCCGGTCTTCACCGTGAAGATCCGCCGCACGGCGGAACGCGGGGCAACAAGGCTTGCGGCCGTGCCGCTCGAGGAATTCCTCATTCACCCCGATGCGATCTCGATCGACGATAGCCCGATTGCCGGGATCAAGCGGCGGATGCGCCGCTCGGACCTGATCGCCATGGGCTATGACCGTGACCTCGTCGAGGGCTTTGCCATTGCCGGCAATGCGGATGGCGAGGACGAGGAATTTGCCCGCAGGCGCGGCATCTTCGGCGATGGCGAGGAGACGGCGACAGCGCTGCAGGAGGTCGACTACTACGAGCTCTATGTGAAGGTGGATGCGGACGACGACGGCATTGCCGAGTTGCGCCGCCTGGTCTTTGCCGGCGGCACCGGGGCCGACAGTCTGCTCGAGGATGCGGAATGGGACGAGGTGCCCTTTGCCGATCTCATCACCGAAAGGCGGCCGCACCAGCGCGAGGGCAACGCGATCACCGACGACATGGCGGAGATCCAGCGGGTGAAGACCGTGCTGCTTCGCCAGACGCTCGACAATCTCTACTGGCAGAACAACCAGCAGCCGATCGTGCAGGAAGGGGTGATCCAGAACCCGGAATCGGTGCTGAACCCGAAGTTCGGCCAGCCCATCCGCGTCGGCCAGGGCGTCGATGTGCGCGGCGCCGTCGGCTACACGGCGGTGCCCTTCGTTGCGCGCGAATCCTTCTCCATGCTCGGCTATCTCGACCAGGAGGCGACCGACCGCACCGGGATTTCCGATGCGTCGAGCGGCATGGCGCCGGATGCGCTGCAGAACATGACGGCGAAGGCGACGGCACTCGTCGAACAGGCGGGCATCGGCCAGACGGAGCTGATGGTGCGCACCTTCGCGCAAGGGCTGAGACGCGTGTTCAAGGGGCTGCTCGGCCTCACCATCAAGCACCAGGACCGGCCGCGGGCAGTGCGCCTGCGCGGCAAATGGGTGACCTTCGACCCGCGCCACTGGAACGCCGGCATGGATGCGACCGTCAACACCGGGCTTGGTGCGGGAACGCGCGAGCGCGACATGCTGATGATCCAGATGATCCAGCAATTGCAGGAAAAGCTGCTGACGACGCTCGGGCCGGACAATCCTTATGTTTCGCCCGACAACCTCTACAACGGCATTGCCAAGACCGTGGAGGCGGCAGGGCTGAAATCGCCCGACCTCTATTTCACCAAGCCGACGCCCGAGGACATCCAGAAGCGGATGCAGGCGGCGCAGCCGCAGCAACAGCCTGACTTCGGCATGCAGCAACTGCAGATGCAGATGCAGCTGGCGAACGAGAAGGCGCGCATGGACGGCGAAAACGCCAGGCGCAAGCTGGAGATGGAGCGCGAGCTGAAACTTGCGGAGATCCAGCAGAACGGCGCGCTCAAACGCTACCAGATCGATGCCGAACTCAACCTGAAACGCGAGCAGAACCTGGCCGAAATGGCCGGCGGCACGGCGCTGAGCACAGCGCATATCGGAGGGATGCCGGGATGAGACGAATTAGTGACTTTGACGACTTTTATGAAGCGCCGATCGGGCTTGGCGGCGCGCTGGAGCTTCGCGATTTTGGCGAGGAGGCGACCAGTTGGGCGTCAAACCGCGATAATCCTGAGCGCGGCGATATCTACCGGCAAACCGGCCGCCCGGTATCCACAGGGTTGCAATTCCAATCGCACCCGCGTTGGGACCGCAATCGAGGCATGCGGGATAATCGTGTGCGCGGGTTGGTCGATTTCGTCAGCGGACCTGATGCCGACAAGAACGACGATGGAATTCCGGACAACTACCAGACTTCGGATGATCGCGCCCTGGCGCCGTCCTCTGTCTACGAGCCATTCCCCGGAAGAAGCCGCAGGGAGGACGGCATTCCGCTGTTCGGCCCGGGCATTGCGGGGCCACACAGCGGAATGCCGACAACCTCCAGATATCTCGACGAGCAGCGCGAGAAGTTGCGAATCCGCCAAGAGGAATTGGAGAGGGCACATGTTATCGACGAGAAAACCGGGTGGCCCATTCAGCGCTTCATCGACGACGGACTAGGCAACAACATGATTGAGCCTTTGGGAGGCAGCACCGTGCCGGGGCACAACCCTGTTGACACACATACGCTCTATCCGAATGGATCAAACTATCAGAGACTGAATCCGCAGGGGCACGCAGATGATCCGATACCACATGGGCATGGTCACCTTGAGGGAACTGGGCCAAACACAAGAGGACAAGGCCCTTCGCTTGATGTTCAAGGGAATGTAGTGCCTCGAAAAAGCCCGCGTGCACATTGGCCAATAAGGAAATGAAATGAAACCGGATGACTTCCTGAAGACGATCCATTTCGTCGACTGTGCATGCAAGTCCATCGTGCTTGACGGCTGGAAGGACGAGGTCAAGATCCAAATCGATTCCTTGTCGCGCATTCGCGGGGAAACGTGGAATTTTTACACGGCTGAAGATGTTGACGATGGTTTCCTGGTGTTCGAAGGGGTTGATCACATTTCATTCGATCCGCCCGGTCGCCTGCTAAACGACGAGTTCGGCGCCATCGAGTTTCTTGGCTACGATGGCGAGCGCTTCACTGTCGTCATGGAAATCGGTTCGGGGTACGAACTCGCGGACTATGTGAAAGTCAAGACCACTATCCGCGCGAAGTCGGTGGCGATCGAGAAGCCTGGCGAGGAAAGCGCGCGGATCAGGGACTAAACAGAATGAAACCCGACGAATTCCTGAACTCGATCTATCTCGGCGACCGTGCCTGCAAGGCCATCCTTCTCGATGGATGGAAGGAAGAGGTGAAGATCCAGATTGATGCCATATCGCGGATCCGGGGAGAGGCTTGGGATTTCTACTCTGCTGAAGACGTGGTGGATGGTTTCCTGGTGTTCGAGGGTGTCGATCACATTTCCTTCGATCCGCCCGGCAACATGCCAAATGATGATTTCGGAGATATCGAATTTCTGGGATTCGAAGGCGGTCGCTTTACTGTGATGCTCGATATGGGCTTCTGCGACGAAGTCGGAACGTATGGTTCGGTGAAAACGACTATCCGGGCGAAGGCGGTCGCGATCGAGAAGCCAGGTGAAGAAAGCGCGCGGATCAGGGACTAGGCTGAGGCCGGGCGCGCCAGACGCTCGACAATCTCTACTGGCAGAACAACCAGCAGCCGATCGTCCAGGAAGGCGTTATCCAGAACCCGGAATCGGTGCTGAACCCAAAATTCGGCCAGCCGATCCGCGTCCATGCTCGCGGGCGGTGCGGCTTCGCGGCAAATGGGTGACCTTCGACCCGCGCCACTGGAACGCCGGCATGGATGCGACCGTCAACACCGGGCTTGGTGCGGGCACGCGCGAGCGCGACATGCTGACGATCCAGATGATCCAGCAATTGCAGGAGAAGCTGCTGACGACGCTCGGGCCCGACAATCCATACGTTTCGCCCGACAATCTCTACAACGGCATCGCCAAGACCGTGGAGGCGGCGGGGCTGAAATCGCCCGACCTCTATTTCACCAAGCCGACGCGCGAGGACATCCAGCGGCGGATGCAGGCGGCCCAGCCGCAGCAACAGCCTGATGCAGCCATGCAGCAACTGCAGATGCAGATGCAGCTGGCGAACGAGAAGGCGCGCATGGACGGCGAAAACGCCAAGCGAAAGCAGGAGATGGAGCGCGAGCTGAAGCTTGCGGAGATCCAGCAGAATGGCGCTTTGAAGCGCTATCAGATCGACGCCGAACTCAACCTCAAACGCGAACAGAACCTGGCCGAAATGGCCGGCGATGCGGCGCTCACTACAGCACATATTGGGGGACTTCCTGGATGAGACGCATCAGCGATTTCGACGATTTTTATGAAGCGCCGATCGGTCTTGGCGGCGCGCTGGAGCTTCGCGATTTTGGCGAGGAGGCGAACAGTTGGGCGTCAAACCGTGGACAGCGTGTCGGAACGGAGGGCCGGGGCGGAGCAGAATATGCGCAGGCTCGGCCGCCGGCGCGGCGCGGGCTCCCGGCGAGAAGCCCCGCTCAACAGGTGATCGCGGACCAAATTGTGCGCTTGGAGCGGGAGATCCGTCGCTTCAATCCCAACGAGGCATTTCTGAACCCTCCAGGGGGCTCTCACTCGCCACAGACCTTGCAAGGTCTTCAGCGTCGGCTGGAAGAGCTTCAAAGAGCCCCCGTTATCGACCGCAACACCGGTTGGCCCATTCAACGCTACATCGGCGACTCCCGCGGCAATAATATGATTGAACCGTTGGGAGGGCGCACCGTGCCCGGGAAAAACCCGGTTGACACGCACACGCTCTATCCGAACGGATCGAACTACCATAGGCTGAATCCGCAGGGGCATGGTTCTAGAAAAACACCGCACGCGCATGGCCATCTCGAAGGATCGGGGCCATACACCAGCGGGCAGGGCCCCTCGCTCGATGTCCTTGGGAACATCGTGCCCTGGAACAGTCCTGATGCACATTGGCCGATGAGATAAAAATGATGAAACCGGACGAGTTCTTGAGCAGCATTTACTTGGGTGACCGTGCCTGTAAGGCAGTCGTCCTTGACGGCTGGAAGGGTGAGGTGAAAATCCAGATGAACGCGGTGTCGCGTCTTCGGGGGGGCATCTGGAACTATGAGGAAGATATCGACGATGGCTTTCTGGTGTTCGAAGGGGTCGATCACATTTCCTTCGACCCGCCTGGTCGCTTGCTGAACGACGAGTTCGGCGTCGTCGAGTTTCTTGGCTACGACGGCGATCGCTTCACGGTTGTTATGGAAATCGGCTCGGGCTACGAGCTCGGGGATTATGTGAACGTCAAGACCACTATCCGGGCGAAGGCGGTAGCAATCGAGAAGCCGGGTGAAGAAGGCGCGCGAATCAGGGACTAAAATAGCGCGCGCACCGGCAGGAGGAAGGCGCGCGGGTCAGGGATTAGGATAGGCCGTTTGCAGGAAACAGCGGACGGGGCCCTCCATCGGCACCGACGAAAACATCGTACCCTGTAATGGTCCAGACGCACATTGGCCGGTAAGGAAGTGAAATGAAGCCCGATGAATTCTTGAGCAGCATTTACCTCGGCGACCGCGCCTGCAAGGCGATCGTACTCGACGGCTGGCGAGACGAGGTGAAGATCCAGATTGACCTGATTTCTCGGCGCCGGTCCGAAACTTGGAACTTTTACTCCGCTGAGGATGTGGAAGACGGTTTCCTCGTGTTTGAAGGGGTCGATCACGTATTCTTTGACCCTCAGGGCCCGATTCCGAATGGAGAAATTGGCGATATTGACTTCGTTGCCGATGGCGATGAGCGATTCCTTGTGAAGATAGATATCGGCTATGCCGAACAGAAGGATGGCAACGTCATCTTTCACAACGCCAAGCTGACCATCCGGGCGAAAGCCGTAGCCATCGAGAAGCCGGGTGAGGAACACGCGCGGATCAGGGACTAGGCGGCAGCGAGCGCATCCGTCGCTCGCCAACTTTTTCTGACAGGCAACCAGCGGCCGATCGTACGGGAAGGGGTGATCCAGAACCCGGAATCGGTGTTGAATCCGAAGTTCGGCCAGCCGATCCGCGTCGGCCAGGGCGTCGATGTGCGCGGCGCCGTCGGCTAAACGGCGGTGCCGTTCGTGGCGCGCGAATCCTTCTCCATGCTCGGCTACCCGCTTCTTGAGAGGCGCAATTTCGAACGGAAAACCGCTTCACACTTTTCCTGAAATTGCGGCAGGAGGCGATCGACCGCACCGGCATTTCCGACGCCTCGAGCGGCATGGCGCCGGATGCGCTGCAGAACATGACGGCGAAGGCGACGGCGCTGGTCGAGCAGGCTGGCATCGGCCAGACGGAGCTGATGGTGCGCACTTTTGCGCAAGGGCTGCGGCGGGTGTTCAAGGGGCTGCTGGGGCTGACCATCAAGCACCAGGACCGGCCGCGGGCAGTAAGGCTGCGCGGCAAATGGGTGACCTTCGACCCGCGCAACTGGAACGCCGGCATGGATGCGACCGTCAACACCGGGCTCGGTGCGGGCACGCGCGAGCGCGACATGCTGATGATCCAGATGATCCAGCAATTGCAGGAGAAGCTGCTCCTGCATGTTTCCTTAAATCCCAGCGGATTTAAGGGAAAAAACATGCAGCACTTCAAAGTGTTACAGCGACCTTTGCGCGTCTTTTAAGACGCGCGGCGCTGTAGCGACGCTCGGGCCCGACAACCCTTATGTTTCGCCGGACAATCTCTACAACGGCATCGCCAAGACCGTGGAGGCGGCGGGGCTGAAATCGCCGGACCTCTATTTCACCAAGCCGACGCCCGAGGACATTGAGCGGCGGATGCAGGCGGCGCAGCCGCAGCAACAGCCTGACGTGGGCATGCAGCAACTGCAGATGCAGATGCAACTGGCGAACGAAAAGGCGCGCATGGACGGCGAAAACGCCAGGCGCAAGCTCGAGATGGAGCGCGAGCTGAAGCTTGCGGAAATCCAGCAGAACGGCGCCTTGAAACGCTACCAGATCGACGCCGAACTCAACCTCAAACGCGAACAGAACCTGGCCGAAATGGCCGGCGGTACGGCGCTGACGACAGCGCATACTGGAGGAATGCCGGGATGATCAGAATTAACAAGCGGGGTTCCGTCGCCTTTGGCGGCAAGCCGAATGACGATATGTACGAAAGAGGCCCAAGGCCGACGACGGCGCTTGAACTGCGTGACTTCGGCGAGGAGGCCAACAGCCGATTGCCGAAATGGGGCACGGAGCGCGGGAGTGACAAGGGTGTGGAGGTGGCTGCGACCTATGTCATGTCCAATACCAATCCAAGTGTCCTCGGCGACAATACGCACACTGGCGTCTTCATCGACGGCGACGACCCCGTCCTGTGGGATCCTGCCGGCAATTACACGCATAGAGAGATAGGCAGCGGGCGTACTCTCTACGGATCGGAGTTCTCTCCCGAAGATTATTTGCGGTTTCAGTTGACTGACGGACCGGATGTAACGGTTCGCAAATTCAACACGACGCCCGAGCAGGAAGCGGAGATTAAGAAGAGGATCGACGACATTGGTGGCGGGGGATTTCTCACATGTACGAAAAATGTGACCGAGGCGATCAGCGGTATCGGACCATTCGGTGAGGTCGAGGAGAATTGGTGGCCAGCCAAGCTCGACAATCAGTTGCGCAGTTTGGATAAACACGTAGGCGAAGCCAATGATGTTCAGAGCCTGCGGCACTTGCTGGCGAAGAAAAACCGTTTGGGCGCGAGCAAATGAACCTGGGGTGCTAGCCTAGTGCAATCAGAGGGGGGGCTTTATCGCCGACTCGCGTAGCGGACGTGGATATGCCACAGTTTGCTTCCACTTAAAGGCGACGTGCTTGCTAGAGTTTAGCCCGGCAAAACCGACACGTCTCGTTCTAGGTACGTCATGCGCTACATGCTTGTTAATACGATCCGCGTTTTGTTGAGCTATGGCGCCATGCTGGCAACTGTTACTTGGTTCTTTGGTCGCCATTTGGACTTCACCACGGCCCTGCTGTTTTCGTCGCTTTACCTATTCGCCTTCGCGCCGCTTCCGGCCCGGCGCTTGTGGAAACGGCTTCTGTATATCGTCTTGGCAGCTGTCGTTTTGATGATCGTGCCACTCGGGTACTTCGTCGTTATCGACGGTACGCACAGTGTCAATCTTCTTTTGGAAACAATCGCAATTGTGGTCATCTTTGGCCTTCTTGGGCCCCAGACTATCGCGTTTCTGCTGACCTATATCGCCCTCGAAATTCCCGTCAGAAGAATTGCCAAGGCGCCTGGAACAGCCCCTTTGCAAGCGCGGTCGCCGAGGTAAACGGTCTTAAGAAATTCGTCGGGCTTCATTTCCGCCGGGGCGCTTGTTGCTGCATTTTTATACATTGCCTACCATCAGATCTATAGGGCGGTAGTGGAGAATGCCCCATTGCCAATTATGAACGGCGATGTTGTCACCGAACTCTTCTATGCAACGGTTACTCTGGTGGGCCTTGCTTGGGGGCCACACTACTGGGTCTTTGTCTTGAGCTACCTGGGTCTGGAGTATTCACTGATGAAGCATGCGAAGCCCGCTCCCGCGACCGAGACGGCATAGGTCGATCTTAGAGGCCACGCGGATCAGGGATTAGGCTCTTGGTGCAGCCTTCCAGGCGGACGGCTGCGACGGGCCATACACTGGCAATGATGCAGGACCAATGTGTGAGATGAACAGATCTATTGAAGCCATGCTGGACGCGTTCATTGCCGCAGACCGTCCGAGCATTCTCCTGGCGAACGAGATCGAGGTCGCGCTGGATGATGCCTACCCGGACAACGACTATGTTCAGGACCTGGTAAGCATGCTTGCCATGTACCGTCCACAAGGCGGTGAATTTCTTTACGACGCCGAGGCCATGCGCGCCAAATTGGTGCGTGCCAGGGACTATTTGTCCGGGTTGGCCGATTAATCCAGAACGCGTGATGGCGCGATTGGCGACACCCTTCGAGACCTGCTAAGAGCAGGGAAACTGGAATGCGGAGGGGCATGAATGTTTCTGATCGACCGTGAACTCGAGATACTGACAGCATTTCGGCGCGAACTGCATCGGCGACCGGAGGTTTCGGGCGAGGAGCGGGAGACGGCGGAAACCATCGTTGCCGCACTTGCCGAGACGAAGCCAGATGCGGTGATATCAGGCCTTGGCGGGCATGGGGTGGCGGCGGTCTACGAGGGACGTGAGCCGGGGCCGACGGTGATGGTGCGGGCCGAGCTCGACGGCTTGCCGATCGAGGAGATTTCCGAGATTGCGCATCGCTCTGAGATTGGGGGCAAAGGGCATCTTTGCGGCCATGACGGGCACATGACGATCCTGATGGCGCTTGCCAAGGGGTTGGAACAGAAACGGCCGGCCAAGGGCCGGGCGATCCTGATGTTCCAGCCGGCGGAGGAAAACGGCGCGGGGGCTGCGGCCGTGCTTGCCGATCCGAAGTTTGCCGGGATCAAGCCGGATCTCGTCTTCTCGCTGCACAATTTTCCAGGATTGAGCTTTGGCCATGCCGCACTTCGCACCGGGCCGGTCAATTGCGCCTCGCGCGGCATGCGGATTTCGCTTTCCGGCAAGACCGCGCATGCCTCGACGCCGGAGGATGGTATCGCGCCGACCTTTGCGATGGCCACGTTGCTTTCCGGGCTGACGGCACTTGGCAATAACGGGCCGCTTGACGAGGACTATACGCTTGTCACGGTGACGCATGCGCGCCTCGGCGAGGCGGCCTTCGGCATCAGCCCGGGCTATGCCGAAATCTGGGCGACGCTCAGGACGCTGACCGACGAGCGCATGGCCGATCTCGTGGCCCGTGCCGAAGCGCTGGTCGCGAAGGAGGCGGAGGCTGCCGGGCTGAAGGTGACGATCGGCTACGAGGACGTGTTCCACCAGTGCAGCAACGCGGAAGCGGCAGTCGCCGCGCTGCGGCGCGCCATGGACGAGGAGGGCGTCAGCCACGACCGCGGCGAGGGCGTGCTGCCGATGAAGGGGTCGGAGGATTTCGGCCTTTTCGGGAGTGTGGCGCCTGCGGCGATGTTCTTCCTCGGCGCCGGCGAAAACCACGCGCGGCTGCACAATCCGGATTATGACTTTCCCAATGGCCTGATCGGCATCGGCGCCAAGGTTTTCATGCGGGCGATCCGCAACACGCTGGGGTAAGGTAAGGGCGGCGGAGGTCGCTTGCGCGACGGCCATTGTGACGGCACTCTTTGAAATTGTGCAGTTCCGGACCGATGGCCTGTTTCGCGTCGCGTCGGGGTTTGTCTGAAAGGAGCAGGCGATGAGGCGGTGCAGCTTTCGTGTCGTGCTTTGCCTGGCGCTTGCCATCGCAGGCATAGTGCCTGCTCGCGCGGCGGACACGCCCGGCGCCGATGCTGTTACCGCGCCGCAGCCTGCCGAGAATGCCAGCCTCAAGGATTTCATCAAGGCCAATCCGGATTGCCTGGAGTTCACCGATCAATGTTCGCACTGCACTGTCGTCAACGGCATTGCCGAATGCTCGACGGCGGAGATTGCCTGCATCAAGCGGGAGAACCAGTGCACCAAATGGGCAGGTAAATAGAGCGGCTCTAAAGCCCGGTCTGCAGACAAGAGCCGCCGGCTACTTCCGTCGCCAGGCTCGTCGCGCAAACTTCAATACAGCGTGCACCGCCAAGCCGATCGGCACGCCGATCAGGAGAACGAGCGCCAACTGGACCAGGAACGATTGCTCCGGGAAGGTGTGTTCGACAAACCGTATGACCAGAAAGCCGATTGCCAGGTCGACCACGAATTCGACGAACTCAAGTTTCTTGGATTTTTCGGACACTGAGCTTTCCTGTTGACGACGGATCGAGCGTGGATCTGACATGCAGACGGTGACTACACGGTCCGCGCCGGGCGCGCAGTGACCGAACTCTGTTATTTGCGTCGCCAGTTTCTCCAACCGAAGACGAGGGCCGCATCGAGCGCAATGCCGACTGGCAAGATCACGGCGAGGCTGGCAGCCGCCCGGACCAAGAACGTCGATTCCGGCAGAGCGTGGTCGATGATCTTTGAAACCAACAGGACGAGGGCAACGCCGATCGCGACGCGGAAGAGTTCAAATTTTTTGGATTTTTCGGGCATTGGATGACCTGAGGCTTCACGGTTCGATAAGCGGCGATTGCCCGTCGAAGGCGATTTGGTCCAGCGCGCCGGCTAAAACCCGCGGGTGACGGCGAGGTAGGCGATCAGGCAGAGGACCCAGAAGAGTGCGGCTGCGACCATGCTCATGTCGGAGTTCAACAGAAGGCGACCATCCTGTTCGCGCTTCAGGCCCAACCAGTTGAAGTCACTGCCGGAGGCATAGACATCCTCGACCTGCACCCGCCCGAAGCTGAACAGTGGAACGATCAGCCGCGCCACTCGATGCAGGAGAAAGCCGAGAACGATGATATCGAGAATGTTGAGGACGATCCCGACGACAGCATCGAGGGCAACTCTGACTTTCTTCATGCTGCAAATCCCCTAACGGTAAAGCCAATGGCGGCGAGGCACAGGGCCCAGAAGCAGACGGCCACGATCTTTGCGGCGTCTGCACTCATCAACAGACGTCCATCCGTCGCACGCTTCAGGCCGAACCAACTAAATCCGGACTGATTGTCGTAGAAATCTTCGTCCACAAGCCGGCCGAAACTGAAAAGGCGAACAATGAGGCGGGTGGTTCCATAAAGGAAAAACTCGGCAACCAGCCAACCGATGTTGTCCATCGTCAGCCAGAAGGCGCCATCGAGCGCGAGCATTTCGAACCATCGCTTCTTGCTTTGCTTTTCCATCGCAAGACTATTCCGTTGAGATCTTTGAGGCCGCACTACGCCGCCCGGTAAAGTGGCATTTAACATTGTATGCTCGCACACTGGTAGCGCGGAACAAAAGCAGAATCAATCCCATTCACATTCGGCACGCTCTGCGAGGAGTAGCCAATTCAGACTGGCCGCCTCGCACGCGGGAACGCACGCCGGGCTGCAACGACCATTTCAGAAGGACCATGCTATGGAAGATTTCATTTTTCCGGGCCGTGCGAAGCCCGGCTCCGGAACCGTTGACAAGCGCAATCTGCCAAGCCGCGGCGCGGGATATCTAAGCCCCGAGGATGCGAGGGCCTATGCCGACGACCTTTTGCGCAGCGCTCTTGAGGGCCCGTCGGCATATACGGCGGAAGGGCTGCGGAAATCTCTGGGTAAGCTGTCTGAACGTGGTGACGGTACCTACAGCGCCAGGCCACGGAAGGGTCTGAGTGGCATGCAGGGAAATCTTGAGGGCGTAAAGACCGAACTTAACACCTTGCAGTCCGAGGTCAAGAACGACGACGGGATGGCGGCTCTGAAGGATATCGTTTCGTCGATCCAATCGATGCAGGAGCTGCTGGCCGAGAAGGAACACCAGGGATTCTATGAAGATCCTTATAGCAATCAACCGAAGTTGCCGGACAATTGCGAAGAGCTCCCCTGGAATAACTCATCGCAGGCGCGGCCCATTTCCCTCGGGGCCTCGAATGGCAACAAGGATGCACGCCAGCCCTTGGGCTGCGTAACGCCTCCTACGCCCTGGAACAACCCGAAGCGGCAGCCCATTTCACTGAGGAAAGCGCTCGACACGTGGAGCGAGTGAGCGGTCGTTCTGGCTACTTGAGGCTTTCGAGCGCGATGTAGAGTGTGCCGAGTTTCACGCGGCCAGCGTCTGTCTTGTAGTAGAGCACTTCGGCGTGAGGGCGGATGCTTGCGACGGAGGTCTCGTAAGTTCCATCCGCGAAGAAGCAGCAGGGATTGTCGCCATCCCAGGACGACGCAACACGCAGGCGGTAGCTGCCGTAGCCCATAAAGAAGCGTAAGCCGACCTCGTAATCGCCGACCGTGAGGGTGCAGACGCTGTTATCGCCGCACCAGTTCGTCGCGTGATCGAAGGTCTTGTCGTCCTTGAGCAGAAAGGCCTTGACGAGGTAGTGCGGCTCGCCCGATTGGCCGCTCGCCGAGGTGGGGGAGGTCACGGCGGCCAGAAGCAGGGCTGACAATCCCAGGCTCGATAATCTTCTCATGGGTTCCTCGTTCGATAGACGCGCGCGTCTGTGACTGGTGCCGGCCATCCGCTCCGCTCAGGCCTTGCGCCGAATGGGCAATCCGGACCGAGGCCTTTGATGCTGAATGGCTGGGCAGGCATGTTCGTTTGATAATTGCGAATGTGACCTAGGGTGGCAGATTGCTCCGGTTCGCACAGCGGTAGCGCGGAACAAAAGCAGAATCAAGGCAGCGTTCGACGCAAAATTTCGATCGAAAGCGATCGCTCTCCAACCGAGGTCAACAGCATGAAACCAGACGACCGGGCCGCGGCTGCGCGTGCCATTCTCGACGTGCCTTTCTTCGACACGCTGATGAACGAACAGGAATGGGCAGCGATCAATGGCTGCATTCATGCCGGCCTTACTGACGATAGCGGCCGGGCGGCCTATGCAGCCGAAGCCCGCGCCATCCGCAACTTCCGTGCCAGGCTCAAGTTTCTGACGGAACAAGCCAAGGCTGACGGCAAGGGCGCACCCGCCTGACGGGCAAGCGCTTTCATGAGGCTGTTTCAGGCAGATGTCTGTCCGGCCAAAGTATTGAAATATTACTCAAAAAGGTCACGCCATGACGAACGATAGTGCCAACCTGCCTTTTGGCGGGAGCAAAACCGTTGACCCCGCGACCGGGCTTGACGATGCCGATCTCGATTTCTGGGAGCCCGAGGACGGGGCCAACCTGGACGAGGGAGGGCCGAGCGAGTACGGCGCTGAAGAGGCCCTTGACCAGGACCCCGACGACACAGCCCATCCCGACGACGAGCCGGCTGATCCTGACGAGGACGCGGCGGCCAACGACGACGCGGATTTTCTGGTCGTGCTCAAGGGCGGTGAGGAAGTGCCGTTTTCCGAGCTGAAGCTCGGCTATATGCGCGACCGCGACTACCGCCACAAGACGCAGGACATCGCCAATCGCGGGCGGGCGCTCGAAGGCATGGCAAGCCGGGTGGCGCAATCGGCCAACGCCTTTGCCAACCTCATCGCCAGCCAGATCCCGCCGGAACCGCCGGAACATATGGCAACGCTCGACCCTGACGGCTATCGCCGGCTATGGGCGCTGCATCAGGCGGGGCTGCAGAGGATCGATGAGATCCTCTCGATCGGCGAGGCGCCGGCGGCGGTGGTCGACGCGCTTTTGCAGGCGGAAAGCGACGAACAGCTCGAGGAGGAGAACTCGAGGCTGATTGAAGCCTTTCCCGAGACGGCGGATGCCGAGGGGCGTCTCTCGTTTTTTGCCGGGGCTTTCGACGTGGCGCAATCCCTCGGCTTTTCTGAAGCCGAGGTGCGTGAAGTGACCGACCATCGTCTGTTCAAGCTCGCGCATTATGCCCGCCTCGGCCTTGCCGCCGAGCAGGCGAAGAAGCGGGCGCTGAGCAAGCTGCAAAGGGCGCCGGCACCGGTAGCGCGGCCAAGGCCGGCGGCCAGAGCCGAACAGGCGCCGGGACGGAGCCGGGAGGCGATGCAACGGCTTTCGAAAAGCGGCTCCATCCGCGACGCGATGGGCGTCGACTTCGACTGATCAGAGTCAGGCGCTCATAACAAACAGAGTCTGGAAAGCCGTCTATCCGGTTGTTTTTGCTAGATTCTATTCTTCCCTGCGCTTCCCAACCAAAACTGATCTCTCAAGCGTGCGCGCCGTCAGGCGCGGACGTTCATGACCATCTCAATCAATCAAGGACACTATCATGGCTGTCGTAGCAAACACCTTCACGACCTCGCAGGCCGTGGGCAACCGCGAGGACCTTTCCGACGTCGTTTCCCGCATCACGCCCGAGGATACGCCGATCTATTCGCTGATCGAAAAGGGCAAGTGCAAGACGCACCACCCGGAATGGGAAACCGACGAACTGGCCGCGCCCGGCGAGAACATCCGCCAGGAAGGCGACGAATACACCTTCGGATCGATCATCGCGCCGACGCGTCTTGGCAATTACACCCAGATTCTCCGCAAGGACTGGATCATCTCCGCCACCCAGGAAGTGGTGGCCGAGGCCGGCAACGTGCAGAAGCGCAAGTACCAGAAGCTGAAGAAGGGCGTGGAGATCCGCAAGGACCTCGAATTCGCGATCGCCGACACCAATGCTTCGGTTGCCGGCGCCACCCGCGAGCTCGGCTCGCTGCCGACGTGGCTGACCACCAACGTTTCGCGCGGGGCAGGCGGCGCCAATGGCGGCTATAACCCGACGACGGGCCTGACCGTGGCGCCGACCGACGGCACGCAGCGCCCCTTCACCAAGGCGATCCTCGACCAGGTGATGCAGACCGGCTACCAGAACGGCGCCAACTTCCGCCACGTCTCGGTCTCGCCCTACGTCAAGAGCGTGTTCGTCACCTTCATGTCCGACGCCAACGTCGCACCGTTCCGTTACGCCGTCTCGCAAGGCGGCGAGCGCAACACCATCGTCGCCACCGCCGACTATTACGAAGGCCCGTTCGGCACGGTGATGATCCACCCGAACCGGGTGCAGGCGGGTAGTGCGAAACTCGCGCGCAATGCCTACTTCCTCGACACGGACATGCTCTCCTTCCTCTGGCTGCGCAACATCCAGGAGGATAAGGCGGTGGCCAAGACCGGCGACGCCGACAAGGGCGTGATCATCGGCGAGGGCACGCTGAAGGTGCACAACGAAAAGGGTTTGGGCGTCGCGGCCGATCTGTTTGGACTGAGCGCGGCGAGCTGATTGGCCTGGAACCTGACCGCGGTTCGGCTTGAGCGGCTCCAAGGAGCCGCTCTCGTTCGTCGGCGCCTCGTGAGCGCTGACGCTTGTGCTGGACGGTGCGAGGTGCACGCAATAAATCCCAACACGATAGGTGTGAAATGAACCTGGAAGACAAGTTTCTGAACTCGATGGGACTGCCCGCCCGAATTCAATCCGTTCGGGAGGCGATCAAGTATTTTGACGAGAATTCGGCATTGGCGAGCGGCAAGCCTATCGCCGAAGTGGAGCCGCCGCGCGGTGAGAGTGCACGCTTCCGGCATCCGCCGGCGAGCGAACTCATGAGCGGTGATTTTCGCAAGGCGCCGATGCCCTATCGCGGTACGCTGACGGATACGACGAGGTTCCACAACAACGATCGAGTGTTGCCAGCCGACCGCCTCAAACCGACCGGTGCTCGTGACAAGCTCTCGGACAACATTGCCGAACGTTTGAAGCGTGATCTTCAGCATACGTTCAAGCTCAGTGAATTTCAGGCAGCTGCTATCGTCGGAAACCTTGATCACGAAAGTGGTGGGTTTCGATTCCACCAGGAGGTCGGCGTCGGCGGCAGAGGCAGAGGCGGCGCAGGCTGGGCTCAGTGGACGGGGCCTAGACGCGACGCGTTCGAAAAATATAGCAAAGATCTCGATCCGAAATCTTATGAGGCCAACTACGGTTATCTGAAGAAGGAGCTCACGGACGAATACTGGGGTGAGTTCATGAATGCGCTCTATCAGACGGATGATCTTGAATCGGCAACGAAACTCGTGTCGGACAAATTTCTCGCTCCGGACAAGGATAAGGCGCACGCAGACAGGCGGCAGTATGCGGCTGCAAACGCGATGAAGCTGCCAGGCCACGAAAAGGACATGCCCTACGATCACCGCCCTTGGAAAACGCCGAGACCCCGGGAGCGCCCATGACGCAACCGTTCGGGTGCTGCCCTTGATGGTTGTGGACATCTGCCATGGGAACGGTTGCAGGTGTTCTCTAAATGTTCTATGTTCCGGAAGTTGAATTTTGCCGGTGGCTCTACTGCTTCAGGTGGCGTTTCTTCGCAGCGGACCACGCGAAAGAGCTTGCCGAACCGAGATGCAGGAAGTGTCCGAGGAGGGGCCTTGTTCAGATCTCTGTTGGCGGTTTTGGCCGTTTTCACGGCAACCGGTTTTACGTCACCCGTCGCGGCCTCGCCTCAGGCGGAGCGGATAGTTGATGCATTCCTGAGCTGCAAGCCGACGTTCTTTGACGTGCTGAAGAGCGAGCGCGCAGCGTTTGGGCCCGTGAAAATCGAGGTGTTCGAAGATCCCGATACGAAGGCGCTTCACCCGGAGCGAGGCAAGCACATCTATGAACGCGTGACCTTTGGCCGGCCGCTTGAGGTCGGACCTTTCACGCTGCTGCGCTACGATCAGGATCGGTCCGTGGAAAGCGCACAGCCGAGCCAAACTGAATGGGGCTTTGGGATGGCGGAGGCTCCGGAAGCGGTTGCGCAACTCATCAATGCGCTGCTTGGAACCCGCTACGAGCAGAGAGAGGGATTGGAGACATGGCTCGATCAATCGTTGGCCGATCCATCTGCAAGTGGTCTGCGGATCGAAGCCGACTATCGGACCGGCGCTCGCCAGACCCTTGTCTTCTGCAAGATGTGGGAGAATGAAGCCCGCCGCATATCCATGCCGGAGCCGATGGAGCTTTTCGGGCCGCCACAGCTCGGCGGCCCACCGCTCATCGATCAGGATCGGCTCATGAAGGCGCTTCTCGCTTGCAGCGATGATTTCTTCGAGGCGCTGAAAGTCGAGAAGGCTGCCTTCGGCCCCGTCAAGGCGACCACCCGCAAGCTCAGCGACAACACGCCAGGATCAGGAGGGACGGTTGTGCGCGTCGATTTCCCCTGGATCGTTCACGCCTGGGGCATGCGGCTTAAAGGCTATGAGCGGCATATCGGCGGACGGGCGCGCAAAGGGACGACCACATGGAGCCTTCACGTAGAGGAGAGCCCGCGTGTGGTGGCATTTGTCATCGAGAGCAGGACAGAAAGTGTGAACGTTGAGGGCCAATGGATCGTCAACCTGGACGAGGAGGAGAACGGTGGATATGCACCCGCAAAGGCTTTCGCCGTTACCGACGACAAGCCAGATGGTAGCGTTCTTTCCTGCTCCCGCCGCCATGCGTTGAACGAGGCTGCAGTCTTGCCAGATCCCCACACGCTTTTCAACGTGGCGCCTTAAAGATCGGACCTCGTCATCGTCCTTTCCGACGCCAATGTCGCGCCGTTCCGTTACGCCGTCTCTCAGGGCGGCGAGCGCAACACGATCGTGGCGTCCGCCGACTATTACGAAGGCCCGTTCGGCACGGTGATGATCCACCCGAACCGGGTGCAGGCGGGAAGCGCGAAGCTCGCGCGCAACGCCTACTTCCTCGACACCGACATGCTCTCCTTCCTCTGGCTGCGCAGCATCCAGGAGGACAAGGCCGTGGCCAAGACCGGCGACGCCGACAAGGGCGTGATCATCGGCGAGGGTACGCTGAAGGTGCACAACGAAAAGGGCCTCGGCGTTGCGGCCGACCTGTTTGGGTTGAGCGCTACGAGCTGAGCCGTTCTGGAGCCTGATCACAAAGCAACTTGAGCGGCTTCAACGAGCCGCTCTCGTTCGCTAGTGCATCGTGATTGGTCACATGTGCTCAGGGTCAGGCAAAGCAGGCAGGACAAATCCCAAACACGTTAGGTGTGAAATGGACCTTGAAGACAAGTTTCTCAACTCGATGGGACTGCCCGCCCGAATTCAATCCGTTCGGGAGGCGATCAAGTACTTCGACGAGAACCCGGAGTGTTGCCGGCCGAACGCATGAAGCCGACCACGGCGCACGACAAACTCTCGGACAATATCGCGTCGCGTATGAAGCGGGATCTGCAGCGGCGCATGCTAATGGGTGAGCACGAGACTGCAGGAATTGTCGGCAATGGTGACCATGAGAGCGGTGGGTTCGGGGCGCTGCGCGGCAACCTCTGGCAACGGGGGTACGATACCGGTCGCTATGAAGGCAATGCTCGCGGTTTTATGCAATGGGACAAAGCGCGCCGGGAGGCATTCGAGGATTGGGCCAAGCAGAACGGCTACGACGCAGAATCGTATGAAGCAAACTACGGCTTTCTGGAGCATGAGCTTCTGAACACGCCGGAGAAGAAAGTTCTGGATCAACTGGACCAGGCAGTCACTGCCGATGACGCCGCGCGTATCGTCGAAAAAGCCTATCTGAGGTCTGGCAAACCGAAGCTTGCAGAGCGCCAGAAGCTGGCGCGCCGGGCCATGAACCTTCCGAACTATGAGCCACCCGTGCCGACGCCGCGCCCTGTCGACGGCCCGCCCTGGTACGCGCCGCGCAGTAAGGTAACCCGCTAGACGGGCTCCGTGACGGGCACGGAAGGCCATGAGCCGGCCGGCCTGATGCCAACGAGCGGTCACGCGCCATTCGTCGGGCGTCGCCGAGCGAACAGCGCTGGCGTGTTCTGCCGGCAAATTTCGATTGCGTGTGTTCTTGTATTGTTCTACAAACATGGCGGGTTTTCAGCGGGCGTAAATCCGGCCTGGTTGCATCGACGCGAAGGCAAGGAACGGGGGCTCCAATCCGGCCTTGACAGTTTCGAGGCGTTTGTCGGATGCGTTTGAGCAACACTATGCAGGTCACGAGGCGAGTTCGGCAGATGGGGTCCAACATTCTCAAGCGTCTTTGCGCGGTCTTCTATCTGCTCGTGTTTGCGACGCCTGCAGCGGCGGTTGAGCGGGACGATGCGGGAAAAGTGTTTGGCGCTTTTCTGGCGTGCAAGGACGATATCTTTTCTCTTCTCACGAGTGACAAGGCAGATTTTCGCGCAATCACGATCGCCCCTTATGACTACGACTCAGACAGAGTAAACGGGCACTACATCGCGTTCGCAGCGCCTGTCCTTGCTTCTGCGCTGCCGCTTGGCAGGTATGTCCAGTTCGAGGCCGTCGGCATTGCGGTTCCGCACTTTGCATGGGGCTTCGAGGTGGAGCGGAATCTGCCTGAGGTTGTCAATGCGATCGGGGCGCTGCTGCCGGGTGAAAGGTTCGTTGCCAAGGATGGTCATCTGCTCGAGTTGAAGCTCAGCACCGAGATGGAGGCACAGCGCAGCGACACATCGGTCGCCCCGGAGGACAGCTACAGGAAAATCGTCATTCGTCAGGCGAACGATCCCGCCCGGACGCTCGTGATGTGCGACGCTTCCAAGGATAGGATGTCGGGTCTGGCAACGGACAAGGAGACGGGAAGGAAACGCCTGCCTTCGCCGGAGGACCTGTTTCCGTCGGTGAAAGGACCGGCTAAAGCCGATAAAATTCTCGACGCTTTCGTCGCCTGCAAGCCCTCGTTCTTCAATGTGCTGTGGAACGAAAGAACGACCTTTCCGCGGGTCCGCGTCGAAGCCTTTGAAAGTCCAGGCAATGCGCCACATGATCCCGAGGCCAAGAATACCTACAACGAAAGCGTGACGTTCGAGCGTCCCGTCAAGGTCGGCGATTTTTCCGTCGTGCGCTTCTTTCAGCGAAGGACGATAGAGGAGGGCAAGCCGACACGCTTTGGCTGGGCCTTTCAGGTGACTGCGACCCCTGCTGAGACCGCGCGGGCGATTGCGGCACGGTACGGGGTGAGATTTGTGGGGGACGGCGATTACTGGTCGCTAAGCTCAAAGGATGCCGCCGCCGGCCCAGTGTCGAAGGATCTCGCGTTCGCTTCTTATTTTGATCCCGACCAGCAGGCGACGGTGACCTGTGAGCCCGACGAAAGCGCAACAAAGGATTTTCGCTTGCCGGGAGCGGAAGAGACTTTCGGATGGGCCGAGCTTGGGCCGCCCCCGCTCATCCGCGGCAACAGGCTGGTGAACGCGTTGCTTCAATGCCGGCAGGACTTCTTCGCGGCGCTGGGCGAGGAGAAGGACGCTTTCGGCAAGGTGACGTTCAAGGATGCCATGGGGCCATATCACGAGCCTGCGGACGTTGCGCGGTCGGCGTTGCGCGTGGGGTTCGAAAAGCCCGTCTATGTCTCTGGCTTTATGCTGACCGGGTACATTCAGGAGCGCGTAGATGTCGCCGGCCAGCCGAAGCTGATCTGGGGGTTCCAAACGCCAGGTGGTGAATACGATCTTATTCGTGTCGCGGAGAACCGTACGGGAAGCAGCTATGCCCGGAACGAAGGCTGGTCGCTTGACCTGGCAGCCGAAGCAACCGGCTATACGCCCTCTGAGGCACTCGGCTTCGCTGACGGTTTCGTTGGTTGTACCACGCCTCTCGCTTCCGGCAAGACGCCGCCAGTGCCGGCCGACCTCTTTCGGAAAGAACATGGGAAGTAGCGACCAGCGGATATCGTTTGGCGCTGGCGCCGACCGACGGCACTTGTGCGCCCCTTCACCAAGGCGATCCTCGACCAGGTGATGCAGACCGGCTACCAGAACGGCGCCAAATTTCCGCCATGTCTCGGTCTCGCCTTACGTCAAGAGCGTGTTCGTCACCTTCATGTCCGACGCCAATGTCGCACCGTTCCGTTACGCCGTCTCGCAAGGCGGTGAGCGCAACACGATCGTGGCCACCGCCGACTATTATGAAGGCCCGTTCGGCACGGTGATGATCCACCCGAACCGGGTGCAGGCGGGCAGCGCGAAGCTCGCGCGCAACGCCTACTTCCTCGACACCGACATGCTCTCCTTCCTCTGGCTGCGCAACATCCAGGAGGACAAGGCGGTCGCCAAGACCGGCGACGCCGACAAGGGCGTGATCATCGGCGAGGGCACCTTGAAGGTGCACAACGAAAAGGGTCTTGGCGTTGCGGCCGATCTGTTTGGGCTGAGTGCTGCGAGCTGATTTTTCGCAGCAGACAACCGCGTCATCATTCTTGCTTGCGGGCGAGGATGATGATCGCTGTTTAGGAAGCGGTTGACACGACCGATAATCTCACAGGCTGGAAGAAGGAATGATACGTTGGATCAAAGGAACAGCGGCAAGAAGATTAAACTCCACTTCGATGGCAAGCGGCTGAACGCCACCGAGAACGGCCGCTACGCCGGCGGCTGGGACGGGGTAGCCGGCATGCCGGGCAAGCAGGGGCCCGAGAACCAGAGGGAGCCCAACGAGGGTCCCATCCCCGAAGGCGTCTACGACGTCGATCAGCTTCAGTATCCGCCGCCGGCGTGGAGCTGGGAGCGTCTAAAGAGCCAAATGGGCGGGGGGAAATGGAGAGGGTTGGAGCGGTCCTGGGGCAATGCGCGAGCGTTTCTGGACGCAAAATCGGTCGTCGATCCGGCGACTGCGCATCGAAACGGCTTTCGATCCATGGCGGTACGAATCCGGGATCGAATGGCTGCATCGATCTGACGAGCGGGATGGACGGGTTTGCAGACTTCTATCGCAAAACCGGGCAATCGGCCGAGTTGAACGTGTCCTATCCCGAATACGACCCCAACAAGCCGAAGGATGCCCGGGCGGCCTCCGATACCGGCGGCCGCTGGGAGCCCGATGGCGCGGGCAACCGGCGCAGTTTCTCACTGCGGGACGCGCTCCGTTTCTGGGAGTGATGTCTTGGGCGCGGCCTGTCGATCGCAGATGCGGCCGCATGTCGTGACACGGCGGCAGGCCCCAGACATTTTTCTTGTGTATGTTCTTGAAATGTTCTGCATGTTTTGCGAGTATGATCGCCGATGTTTCCGCATTGGTCGCATTCAGCAGGACCGATTGACGATGAATGCATGCACGGGGTCGGCGATCGCGGCGTGAGCCCAAGGAGGATACGTGTTCAAAGGTGTGCTTTCTGCGCTCTCGGCGCTGTGGATTGCCGGTTTTGCGTCACCCGCCGACGCAGGGGCGCAGCGCGTGGTCGAAGCGCTGTTTGCCTGCGACATCAGTTTCTTCGAGGTTTTCGCGAGCGAACGAGCGGCGTTTAGCCCCAAGGAAGTCAGGATCAGCCATTTTGCGGAGCAGCGTATAGAGATCGTCAAATTCGATCCGCCGGTGGAAGCGTTTGGACTTCGCCTTACCGGTTACCAGCAGGAGATAGGCTTTTACTATGGCCCGCGGCCGACCTCCTTTGAATGGGGATTTCAGGTTGATGAAACGCCTGCGGGCGCTGCGCTCGCTCTTCGGCACCATTTCCCCGAAGGCTTTGAAGGCAGCGATGAAACGCTGATGGCGCTAAAGTTCCCGACGCAAACCCACAGAAACTTCTCCGTTTCTAAGCCTCGGCTGGCCGGGGAGACCGGCGCCAATCTGCAATGCTCTGTATCGCGAGAGAACCTCGGCAACATCTGGACGCTGCCGGATGTGGTCAACCAGTTCTCCGAGGAATGGGACACCAAGGGCCGATGGTGGGCGCGGGCTATTGACTGGTTTATTGAGTGAGGACGCGGGATTCCCAATCGCTACCACCAACGGAGCGCCGTCATGGGCTATTCCCTACCACCAGGTAAGCTTGTCCATGTACCGACCAGATGAGCTTGCGCGCGCGTGAGGGGCGGATGCTAATGCCGCAGGGGCGGCCCTTTAAAGACAGGCTTTCGGTAACGATACCCCCTAACGAAACAAGATGGGCCGCTTCAAGCGAAGCAGAGATAGCGCCGCCGAAGCATGCCGCACGAGGGGCGTCGAGAAATCCAATCGGGATGGATCGCACGATATCGGCTGGAGTGATTTAGGCTCGGCTGTCGGGGCTCTGCTTGGAGGCGGCGCTGCGTCGGTGGTGGGCACGGCCGACGGACACTACGCAGGAGGCTACGGGCCTGGTCTTATCAAGGAAACCGGAAGAGCCGTCGGGCGAGGCGGCTTCAACGGCGACCTGCGTTGAAAAGCGATCCTCCAACGATGGCGTTGGGCAGATCCTCACTCTTGGGACTGAGATATGTACCATCTGAAAGAAGCGTTGATATTTGCGGCGTTTGCCTACGTGTCTATCTCCTTTTTCGATCGAGCTTTGAAAATATCGCCAAGACTGACAGCGGTGCCAAGGGCCATAGGAAGATTTGCCGCGGCGTTGCTTGCGGTGCTGTTCGTCAGATACCTGCTGTTGCCGCTCTAGGCAGAAACTGCTGCGGGCGGCAGCGCCGACGCAACGTTGGCTGATGGCGCCAATGAAAGCCCGGTACGGGACGTCGCTGTCTGGCTCCAACTGGCGTCGAATGGCATGTCGACGTTGTGAGTTTCTGCAGCAAGCGTCGGCCACGTCGAACGGGCCATGGTTCCGGATTTGCGACGCCTGACGCGGCCTTCATAGGCACGCATACCCCGCAGAGGTTTTTGCGACCCAACCGATGCAGGCGGTCGTCCACCAGAGCGAGCCTGCGATCGCGACCGCCCGTGCACCCGCGCGAGCTCGGGGGTCACCGTTGTCGCAATGACGCATGACACCTGATGCCGGATGCGGACGTGTGATCGGCATCCGCTCCCCTTTCAAAAGTACAGTTTTGCCAAGGCGGCTCTCCAGGGTCGCCTTTTTTCATGGAGATTTTTATGTCCGACGCAAAGAAGCCCGTTCCCGTCCGTCTCGTCTACGACGTCTGGTTTGAGGAGGGTGAACGCACGGCCGCTGGCACGACCGTGTCTGTCAGCCTTGATGAGGCCAAGGCACTGATCGCCGCTGGCAAGGCCGAGCGCGCAGACCCGCTGCCGGGAGAGTGAGCCATGGTAATCCGTGATGGAGCCTGGACGCTCTACGACCACGACAGAATGACGGGGCGCTCGGTCTGGCACCACTTCGACGGGGAGAAGGACGTCTATCGCGTCGACTATCCGGTCGACAATCTGGTGAGCGAGAACCAGGACGTGCGCAACAGCGCGGAAAAGATCTGGCGCGGCGACTGGCATCGCGTGGCCTCGATACCGCTCAACATTGCGCATGCCTCGGGCCTGGTGTCCGCGCATTCGCAAGGCGATGACCGCTTCGTCAAACGCTTCCTCAACGACGGCGACAACCGTGCCTGGCGCACCAAGGAGGGTTCGTTATGAGCATTGCAGATTATGGGGCGTTGCTTGTCGATGCCGGGGAATACAGCGGGCGCAATGATGTCGCCCAGCTTTTTCCAAGATTCGTCGGACTTGCTGAACTGAAACTCAACCGGGTGCTGCGCGTGAGCGACATGGAGCCAACGGCGGCAATCACCGTGGTAGACGGCGATGCACCTCTGCCGGCGGATTTTCTCGAGGCGCGCCAGGTTCTGACTGCAGGCGGCAGGACGATCCGCGCCGTTGCCCTGCAACAGCTTGCCGAGTGCGGTGTTGCCGGAGCCGGATCGCCGCTCGGCTATGCGATCGTCGGCAACCGGATCAAGCTTTTTGCCGCCGGCAGCCAAGAGTTGACCGTGACCTACTATCGCAAGCTCCCGCCGCTTTCTGCCGCGAGCCCGACCAACTGGCTGCTTGAAAAGGCGCCTGACGTCTACCTCTACGGGCTGGTCGAGGAAATCGCCATCTGGGAGCGAGACGCCGGCAAGGCGGCCGCTGCACAACAACTGAAGATGGCAGCCCTTTCGGGGCTCGGTGTTGCCGACGAACGCGCCCGCTGGGGCAACGCCCAGATGTCGGTCGGAGGGGTGACGCCATGACCTTGCTTTCGGCAATCAACGAGGTTTGCGATATCGTTTCGCTCGACCGTTTCGAGAGTATCTATGGTTCGAACGATCCGAATGCCCAGACGATGGTGGCGCTTGCGCAGGAGGCGGGCGAGGAAATCTCCCGTCGCGGTGACTGGCGGATGATGCTGAAGCAGCATGTGGCGCTGACATCCCCCATGAACCTGCCGGGAGACTACCAGCGGCTGACGCCGGGTGGCGCCGTCAGGACCGCATCCGGCGCCTGCTTCCGGCCGATCACCAACAGTTCGCAATGGGCGATCGTCAGGGGCACGCCATCGACGCAGCCGTATTTTTTCCTGCTTGGATCGCAGATGCTCTTTTCGCCGACGGCGGCCGGGACCGGCGCGGTTGTCGACTACCTCTCGAAAAACTGGGTGTTGGGCGATCCGTTCGAGGAGCGCGACACGCTGAAAGCGGATGACGACCGAACGCTGTTTCCAGAGCGCCTGCTCGGCAAGGGCATTCTCTGGCGGTGGAAACGCCAGAAAGGCCTGCCGTTCGATGACTGCCTTGCCGAATTCGAGGCCGATCTCGCGCAGGAGCTCAATGCCGACAGGGGGGCATCATGAGAGTGGATCTGAAGCCCGGGCGGATCGGGCAGAGCAATCGCGGCGCGACGAGCATCGGGCAGCAGCAGACCTCGCAGCCAATGACGTTTCCAGCGCCGATCAACGGGCTCGTCACGGCAGCCGACATGGCCTCGCAGCAACCGGGATCTGCGACCGTGCTGCGCAACTTTTTGCCCACGCTCGTCGGCTGCCGCATTCGCGGCGGCTCGCAGAAGCGGGGACGCGCGGCAGACGGCGGCGCCATTCGAAGTGCCTTCAAGTACAAGTATGGCGCCACGGAAAAGCTCTTCATGGCAACGGACACGGCCATCTACGACATGACCTCGCCGGCAGCGCCGCCTGCGACAACGGTGGCCGCTGTCAGCGGACTTTCCGGCGGCAACTGGTGCTCCTTTCAGCACACGAATGCCGGCGGCCCGAACCTCATTTGCCTCAACGGAGCCGACCCGCGCCAAGTCTTTAACGGCAGCACCTGGACGACGGCGCCGGCAATCAGCTTTACTGACGCAACGACAATGGCGCAGCTCAACTACGGTTGGCTCTTCAAGAACCGGCAGTTCTTTTTGAAGAACGCGACGCTCGACGCCTACTATTTGCCGGTCAACTCGATTGGCGGCGCGGCCGCGCTGTTTCCCCTGGGCGGGGTGATGAAAAGGGGAGGCTCGTTGCTGACGGGCTTTTCCTGGTCGCTCGAAAGCGGCGACGGCCTTTCCGATCTCTGCGTCTTCGTTTCGACGGAAGGGGAGGTTGCCGTCTATGCCGGTTCCGATCCGGGTGATGCCAACAATTTCGGCTTGAAAGGCGTCTACCAGATCGGCCGCCCGCTCGGCAAAAATGCCTGGATCCGGGCCGGCGGCGATGTCCTGATCGCGACCAGCGACGGGCTGACGCCGATTTCGCAGGTGTTCCAGCGCGACCGCGAGGCCTTGAGCCAGGTTTCGATCTCTCGGCCGATCGAGGACGACTGGCGCCGGGCGGCAAACGCGACTGGCGCTGGCTGGGTTATAAAGCAGTGGCCGGAACAGAACCTCGTCTTCATTGCCTTTCCCAGCAGCAGCGTCGCTGCCGACACGACGTTCGTGCTGAACGTCTTGAACGGCCGCTGGGCGACGATCAGCAATTGGAAGGCGAGCTGCTACGAAACGTTGCAGGGTGGGCTGTTCTTCGGCTCGGACGGCGGGCACTGCTGGCAGGGTGACACGACCGGAACGGACGACGGATTGACCTTCACTGCGGCCTATCTTTCGCAGTTCATGCCGGCCGGCCAGTTCGGCAGGCGTGCGCAGGCGACCCTTGCGCGGATGTTCTTCCGCGCGAAAAGCCGGCCCAAGGTGCGCCTTTTTGCCCGCGCCGATTTCGACAGGTCGATCCCGCCTTCACCTCAGGTCACGGTCGGCAACGCCGCCTCGTCGGAATGGGACGTGGGGCTTTGGGACAAGGGTGTCTGGGACGCCTTGGCGCAGCAGCTTCGCTACAGCTTTCGCCAGAACGTGCGGGCAGCGGGAGACATGCTGGCCGTTGGATGTGCCGTTACATCAGGCGGTGCTGTGAAGCTCGATCTTGAGGTGGATCTCGCAACGCTGCAGGTGGAGGCCGGGGAGGCCAGTACATGAGGCTCCTGTGGGGCGGCGAGGGTGACCCTGCGGCAAACCAGGTGATCGCCGATTTCGTTTCAGCCCATATCCCCGGCTGTTCTCGCGGCTTTGCCGACTTCACCACCATGGGCGTCCTCGACAACGCGGCGCTTGTTGCCGGCGTCGTCTATCACAACTATGCGCCGGAGGCGGGCGTCATCGAACTTTCGGCCGCCTCGACCAGCAAGCGCTGGCTGACGCGGCCGGTGCTGAGAGCCATGTTTGGCTACCCTTTCGATGAGATCGGCTGCCAGATGATCGTTTTGCGCGTCTCCGAGCGCAATGCGGGGATGATCGCGATCGCCGAACGTTTCGGCTTTTCTCCCCATCGAATTCCCCGTCTTCGCGGACGGGACGAGGCGGAGATCCTCTTCACACTCACAGACAACGCCTGGCGGGCGCATCCCGCCAACAGAAGGTAGAGACCATGGGAAAACCCAAAGCTCCGAAGCCGCCGGATCCACGCGAGACAGCGGCAGCACAGACCTCGACCAACATTGGCACCGCCGTTGCCAACGGAACACTCGGCAACATCAACCAGGTGACGCCGGATGGCAGCCTGACCTATTCGCAGACGGGCAGCCGCAAGTGGACGGACCCGATGAACGGCGCCATCTACGACCTGCCGATCTGGACGGCAACGCAGACGCTTTCGCCGGCGCAGCAGGCGATCAAGGACCAGACGGACGCTGCCGAGAAAAACATGGCGACACTCGCCAACAACCAGTCGGCGCGGCTGAACGATCTGCTTGGCCGGCCGATCGATCTTTCCGGCGCTCCGGCAGCCGGAAATCCCAATGCGATCAACCTGCCGCAGTATCAGCAATACGGCCCGGGGCCGACGCTGCAGACGACGCTGCCGAACGCGGGCACGGCTCAAGGCACTGTCGCAAATGCTGGGGCGATCCAGAGCTCGCTCGGCAATGCGGGTGACATCAAGCGCAGCTACGAGACGGATTTCGACACCAAGCGCTATGAAGACGCGCTGATGGCGCGCATGAACCCGCAGCTGGACCGGGACCGTTCCGCCCTGGAAACGCAACTTGCAAACCAGGGCCTCCAACCGGGATCCGACGCCTACAACAGGGCGATCGACCAGGCGAACCGCCAGGCGAACGATGCACGCTTCGGGGCAATCCTCAATGCGGGGCAGGAGCAATCCCGCCAGGTGGGGCTCGCGCAGCAGGCGGCAGCCTTTCAGAACGCGGCACAGCAGCAGGCGTATGGCCAGATGCTTCAAAACGGCCAATTCGCCAACCAGGCGCAGAACCAGCAATACACCCAGAACGCCAACAACATGCAGCTGGCCAATGCCGCGCAGCAGCAGAACTTCAATCAGGCGCTTGCCGCCGCCGGCTTCAGTAACGACGCCCTACAGCAGATGCACCAGAACAGCCAGTCGACGACGGCGGCGAACAATACGCTGAAGGACCAGAGCTTCAACGCCCAGCAGGCCCAGCTGGCGGCGCAGAATGCGGCGCGGGCGCAATATCTCAACGAGATGTATGCGCAGCGCAACCAGCCGATCAACGAAATATCGAGCCTGCTTTCCGGCGCCCAGGTCAGCAGCCCGAACTTCGTGCCCACACAGGGCCAAAGGATCGAGGCACCGAACTACATGGGGATGGTGCAAAACAACTACCAAGGGCAGCTCGACGCTTACAAGACGCGGGTAAGTGCCGGCACCGATCTTCTTGGCAAGGTGCTGGGCATGCCGATGTGGGGCGGCAAGGCCGATTCAGACAGGCGGCTGAAAAAGGACATCAAGAAGGTCGGCAAGCTCGAAGGGCATGCGCTCTACGAGTACCGCTACAAGGATGAGCCTGCACGTGGCCCCAAACATATCGGCGTGATGGCGCAAGAGGTCGAAAAGTCCCGTCCCGATGTCGTCAGCCGCGGCCCCGACGGCATGCGCCGCGTGGACTATGGCCGGCTTTTTTCGGCTGGGCGGAAGAGGCGGTAGGCGCGGTGCCGCGGAATGCGCTCGGGGCACATATGCACGTAGCGTCGCGGGGAAACACGGTCGAGGCACCAACAGACAAGGCAGATCTATGGCAAAGGAACGAAACATACGAAGTGTATTGCCGCAAGCATCGGGTCGTCGTCAGCAAAGCTGGCCGTCCTTGGAAAACTATAGGGGTGTGGAGAGATCGCCGGCAACGGCTTTTGATTCCATGGCCTCCGCTATGGCGGATGCAGACATTGACGACGCGCCGCGTGCGCTGCCCCTGCCGTCGCAGGGAGGCCGTGTGCGCTACGGATCGTCGAGTAATCGACCAACCATCGACCGGAGCGTTGGCAACGCGCCGAGTGTGCCCGACGTGCTCCCGAGCCGGGCCGACGCTGATACGAAAGCTGGCGGGCCGTCGCGGCTTATCTCTCAAGACAGGTTGTCAGCCTCTGAGGCGGCTTACGCAAGGTTCAAGGCGCCCAAGCAATCCGTTGAAGAAGAGGGGTGGGCGGACACGATCGCGGATTATGCCGGGGATGTCGGCGACGCAGCTGCCGCTTTTGGAACCGGCGCCGTGGACGGCGTTCCAATGGTTGGCCCCTTCGCGCTCGGCGCCGTGGAGCATGCTGCAGCCGCCTTGGCTGCTCCATTCACGGAGGATGACTACTGGGAGACCCTTGACGGTATCCAAAACTATCGACGGCGTGTGCAAGACGAGAACCCGGGCTGGACCATGGCTGGGAACGTCGCTGGCGACATCGCTTCCTCCGTCTATATGCCGCTGCCCAAAATCAAGAAGGTAGGTGAAGTTGGCTTCGGTATCGTGAGCGGAATTGCCGGTGAGATGGCGAAGAACGGCGCCACCATGGACAATGCCATCAAAGGCGGCGTGGAGAGCGTTCTCAACAACATTCCAGTCGCCGATAAGATCATGGAAAGGTTCGCCGGTAAGGGCACTAACGTGGAATGGCTCACCGGCAAGGCGATCAACAAAGCAAACCAGGTGCTCAAGAAAAACACCCATATGTATGTCTCATCGCCACACCGAGCAAATGCGGCATTCGCGGCCAAGAAGGGAGCCGATGCCTTGACGGCCAAGGGAAATGGCGCGGTTGTGGACCAAGTGATGAAACAATTCTCCGATCAGCCCGTCGACCTTAACGATCCCTCGCTTCCATGGTGGCGGCGTGGCTCGTGGCTGCCCTATGGAACCCCTGTGTCGCGCGGAAAACGGAATCCGCTGAATGAGGTGCATTGGCTGAAACAGCCGGATCAACTCTAGTCGTCCGACACGATAGACAGCCGAATGATGCGATGCTCTTGCGGATGCTTTGCAGCCAGTCGGCTTGCGATCATTTCGCCGAGCACGGCCTGTGCGAACATCCGCCCTCCACCGCAAGTCCAGCTTAAGTCACCGATGACGCGACCAGCCTCCGGCTGGGACGTCTTATCTTTCATGGAGAACCGCCATGCCCAGAACAGGGGGAGTCTATTCGCCTCCCGCCGGCACCAAAGGCGTGCCGAACACCACTATTCAAAGCGTTCCCTATAACACTCTGATTGATGACCTGACCGCTGATGCCAACACGGCGCGCCCGGTGACGGCCGGCGGCACCGGCGCAACCTCTGCGAGCGCTGCGCGTGCAGCACTCGGCGTCGAGATCGGGACGAACGTACAGGCCTATGACGCGGGCCTGCAGTCGATCGCCGGACTGACGACGACCGCGAACAAAATGCTCTATACGACCGACACCGACGTCTATGCGACGACGGCGCTGACGCCTCTTGGTCGAACCCTCCTTGGCGGTGTCGATGCGGCATCGATGAGGGGGACGCTCGGGCTCGCCGCGGTGGCTGCGTCAGGATCCGCGAACGACATAGCTTCAGGCACGCTTAACGACGCGCGGCTGCCGACGACGATGTCAGCCAAGATCTTCAACGGGACGATCTCTGGAACGCGTATCGAACTGAACGGTAGCTACGTCACCACCGGAGCGGATTTTATCTTCCGAAATGCCGGCAACAAGCACATCTGGTTCCGCACCCCGGCTGACGTAAACCGTGCGCTACTTTACAACGAGGTTGCCGACAACTCGCTGAGGCTCGTGCTATACAACGCTTCAGGAGCGTTCGTGCGGGCGCTTTCATTCCGAGAGAGCGATGGCATGCTAACGGTCGAGGGGCCGATTGCTGTCGGCCTTAACACGATCACTGGCGGCGACATCACCGCCAGCCGTGGTAACGGAACAGGCGTCATCTTCTTGGGTGGCGGCTCTCGATACCTCCACTACGACGGCAGCAAATACGTGATGCCCGCCGCAAACCTGCTTCTAGGCGACGCCACTTACCAGACGGATGGCAACGTCATTTTCGCTGGGGGAATGGCAGCCTACGGCGGCTCGCTTGCGGCAGCCTTGAGCAACAAGGTTTCCTCCGGAGGAGAAGCCGGCTCCGCCCGTTACCTTAAGCAGGGTGGAGCCTCCGGTGGCGTCAACATGCAGTTTAACTGGTCCGGTCAGGGCGGACAGCCCAACTGGCTTTGGGGCGGCAACGACGGCACCAACATGTACGTCTACAACCCCTCGAACTTCAACGTGAACTGGGCCAACAATTCGGGCAATGCAGACACGGTTGACGGGCTCCACGCTGCTGCCTTCGCTCAAATCTATACCGGAAGCAACGCTGGCGAATTGAACTTCCCTTTAGGTCACACGATCGCCCTTGGTCACAACGGTGGCCTTGTCGCGCGAAACGCGACGATTATTCCCAATATCTACGCGGGCGATAGCGCCCAATATGTCGGATACGCGAGCGGTGGCATATTGTCTGGAACTTGGCGTGTTCGTGGGCTGACAGCGACTTTTGGCGGTGCTTCAAACGGCTGGCTCGTGCAGCGAGTTGCATAGAAAGGAGAGAGGTCAAGACGATGCCGACAGTTCACAAGATTCATTCGGTCAAAGCCACGCCCACCTCGGGCGTGTATAGCGTTGACGTAACAATCACCACTCTGGACGGGGACACGATAAGAGATGCTTTCATAAGTCGGCCAGATGATCCCTATGGCGTTGGCCCAGCGGTTCGCCAATGGCTCTCGGAAAACCCGGACTTTCCCATCGGCGCCTATGTTCCACCTGACGTAGATACTATCCGCGCCAGCATGCCGTCGCTTTCCGCACGTCAGTTTCGTTTAGGCTTGCTCGCCGAAGGCGTCCGGTCGTCCCAAGTGACGGCGCTGATTGAGGCAATGCCGGAGGGGTCGGCCAAAGGGGTAGCCCAGATCGAATGGGAATACGCGACCACCTTTGTCCGCACGCAGCCTTTGGTTGCGGAGATTGGCGCCGGGCTTGGTCTCAGCGACGAGCGGATCGATTCCATGTGGACCGCTGCCGTAGACCTCTAATCTCACTCAACGATTGGTGTTTTCATGAACAAAGCAGCGTTTTACGCGGCCTTGCGCTGGCGTGCGCCTGGAGAGCTGGGGATGTCCTTTTCTCAACCACAAGTGAATGGCGTCGAGGCCATTCTCGATGAGGCCGGGCGCCGCGACATAAGTCTCCTTCATCTGGCCGCGATACTGGCCGAGGCCTATCATGAGACCGGGGGCGCCATGCGGCCGGTTGAGGAAGATCTGAATTATTCGGCAAAGCGGCTCATGCAGGTGTGGCCGGCCCGGTTTCCGACGCTTGCGAGTGCGGAGCCTTATGCGAACAACCCTCGGGCGCTCGCAAACAGGGTTTATGGTGGTCGGCTCGGCAACGTTGGGGCTGATCACGGCTGGCTATATCGCGGGCGGGGTCTGGCGCAGATCACCGGTAGGGCGAACTATATGAAGTTCGGGCTGGCCGATGCGCCGGACCGGGCGAACGATATGGCGACGGCGGTGCGTGTTCTTTTTGATGGAATGATCGAAGGGCTGTTTACCGGTCGGCGATTGTCCGACTTCGACACCGTCGGCGGCAGCCCGGCTGATTCCGGTTATCGCTATGCCGCATCGCGGGCAATCATCAACAATGATGTCAGGCAAAACGGCGCGAAGATCGAGGCCTTTGGCCGGTCGTTCGAGGCGGCGTTGCGCGAGGCCGGATATGGCGGCGACGGTCTCCCGGGACCGGAGCCGTGCGACAAGGGCGTCGTCGTGACGTTTCGGCCGCACGGGCCGAGGCGTGGTCCGGAGAACGAGGTTCCTGGTGAGGCGCACCGATCCTCACCCGGCTTCCTCGGTCGCCTCCTTGAGGCTGCTGCCGCGGGTCTTGCGAGGTGGGTGAAATGAGCGCCGTGGTCGTTCGCATCTTGCTGCGCTATGGCGCCGGCCTGCTCGTTGCCAAGGGGATGCTTGCGCCAGAGGCGGGCCCCGCACTTGCCGAGGATCCGGATCTCCAGATGCTGCTGCAGGTTGGCGCCGGCCTTGTCGCAGGCGCGGCCTGCGAGGGCTGGTACCTGCTTGCACGACGCCTTGGCTGGGCGAAGTGATGTTGCCCTGGCCCAGACTGATCGTCGGTGGGCTTATCATTGCCGGTATCGCCTGGCTGGTTCACGAAATCCGCAGGGACGGGGCCCGATCCTTTGCCAATGCCATCGAAAGGCAGAACAATGACGCTCAGAGCAGCGCTCACAAGAAGCGCCTTGATTATGATGCCTGCCTTGATGCTGGCAGGCTGTGGGACTTCGCATCCGGCCAATGTTCCGGGATTGCGCGGCGTGGTCGGAACTGATCTCGTCGGTGCCCGTGGTGCGACACCAGCGGACCAGCGTCGGATCGATCGCACCGTGGTTGGCCTATGCGCCGGCGGCGTCTGGACGAAGGCCGAATGTGCCAAGCATGGAGAGCATGACCATGTCGCCGGCTGAAATCGACATCGTCGTCCATCGCCAATTGGGGGAGCTCGTCGCCGGCATGCGCGCCCTGCAGGAGTCCATTCATCGGGTGGAGGAGGGCGCAAGGCGGGCTGAGGACAAGTCAGCGCTCAGTCAGGCAAGCGTTCACCGTCGCATGGATCAGCTCGCCGACCGGGTCAGTGAACTCGAAGCGTCGGCGAGCGCGATTGCGGCTGACATCTCGGAGATGAAGCCGGTGACCGATGACGTCCGACGGTGGAAGCTCATGGGCATCGGCGCGCTTGGGGTGACCGGTATTGCTGCGATGGCGCTCGGGGTAAGCTTTGCCGAAGCGATCCGACGCATCGTGTTCGTGGTCGCTGGAAAGGCGTAGCGCGAGGAGTGACGGCGCTTTCGAGCGCCAGGAGGTGCCGGCAATACCAAGGCCAGCCAGCGGCGTCCTGCAAAGTTCGGTGCCGATCGACCTTGGAACGGGCCTTGCCAAATAATGCCAATCGCTTGATCAACGCCGCGCGCCCGAAAGGGTGCGCGGCGTTTTTTGGCGTTTGATGCTTTGAAGCGTGTCGCGATATCTCAGATGCGCTTCTTGCGCTTTCAGCATCTGAATTTTCGCATCTCGTCGCCGCAGAGCCGTCGCGCACCCCTGCGCGCCATGTTCTAGACGGCCGGTATCGGATCGGCGCCGAGCGAGCCCAATCCGCGGGCGCCGTCGGACACGGAGAAGCGCAGGCGGTACTCCTTTGGCGACAGGCCGAGGATCTTGCGGAAGATCTTGCGGTAGGCGTTGGTGTCGTCGTAGCCGCTCTGCCAGGCAACCTGTTCTATGGAAAGCTGCGAGCGCTCCAAGAGGTCGCGTGACTTCGCGATCCTCAGGCGTTGGCAATACTCTGTCGGGTTGAAGCCGGTCGCCTTCTGGAAGCGGCGCAGGAAGGTGCGATCGCCGAGGCTGGCGCGTTCGGCCATCATCTGCAGTGTCACGCCCTTCGTGCTGGTGCCGTGCAGCCAGTGCTGGATCTTCAGGATGATGCTGTCGCCGTGGTCGAGTTTTGGTGCGAAAACGCTGTAATAGCTCTGCTCGCGCGCGCCGGGATCGATGATCATGAAACGTGCCGTCGCCAGCATGACGTCGGTTCCGAGGAAGCGATCGACCAGTTTCAGCCCAAGGTCGATCCAGGCCATCATGCCACCTGAGGTGATGATGTCGCCCTCATCGATCAGCATCTTGTCGGTATCGATGCGCACATCGCGATAGCGATTGCCGATCAGCTCCTGGTGCGACCAGTGCGTGGTGATGGTGCGCCCGGTGGCCAGGCCGGATTCTGCCAGCAGATAGGCACCGCCGCAGACCGAGCAGATGGTGGTGCCGCGGCCGTGCTGTTCGCGCACGAAGGCGGGGAGGCCGCCCATGCGATCTCCGACCGGCAGGTCCGAAAGCGTCGGCGGCAGGATCAGCGCCCTGAGGCCAAGGGACGGGCCGGAGTGGGTGTCGCGAACTTTTGACACCGTGCCGTCGTCCTGAAGCTTCCAGTGGCTGACGCGGATCTGCGGCGCCTCCCGTCCGCCCTGTTCGCTCGCCTGCATGTCCGCCACCTGGAACATGTCGGTCAGCCCGTGGATCGCCGACATCAGGGCCCGCGGATAAACGACGATGCCGATCTCCGCCGGTTCGTTTTCCTGTCGTTTTGTCACTTCTGCCCCCATTGTTGTCAGCTTTGCCGGTCGAGAGGTTAGGCCCGCCGATTTATCAATTCAACCATAGCTTCCACGGACGGAAGCGGGGTTTGAAGAGATCAACGAGGTGAGGACATGACCGAGAAACAAGCACTCTCCGCAACGGTTTCAAGCGGCCTTTCGCGCCGCAGCGTTCTTTCGGCAGCCTTTGGTGCTGCAGCAACGGCCACAGCCGTTCACGCCGTCAGCAAGCCGGCCAAGGCCGCCGACACATCCACCACCCAGTCAGTCGCCGGGACAACCGGCATTCAAGGAGCAACGAGCATGGGCAGCCGCATCATCACCCGCGATGGCGTCGAGATCTATTACAAGGACTGGGGGCGCAAGGATGGCCCGGTGGTCGTGCTCAGCCATGGCTGGCCACTGTCGTCCGACAGTTGGGAAGCGCAGGCCTTCCATCTGGCCAACAACGGCTTTCGCGTCATCACCCATGACCGCCGTGGCCATGGCCGGTCGTCGCAGCCCTGGGACGGCAACGACATGGATCACTACGCAGACGATCTGGCCGATCTCATCAATGCGCTCGATCTGAAGGATATCTTCCTGGCCGGCTTTTCCACCGGCGGCGGCGAGATCACTCGCTATATCGGTCGCCACGGCACGGGCCGCATTGCCAAGGCCGGCCTGATCTCGGCGGTGCCGCCCTTGATGGTCAAGACCGACGCCAACCCCGGCGGCCTGCCGAAGGAGGTGTTCGACGGCCTGCAGGCAGCCAGCCTGAAAGATCGCTCGAAGCTCTACCGCGACATCGCGTCGGGTCCATTCTTCGGCTTCAACCGCCCGGGTGCTGTGGCCTCTCAGGGCATGATTGACAGCTTCTGGCTGCAGGGCATGATGGGCGGGCACAAGAACACCTATGACTCGATCGTCGCCTTCTCGCAGACCGATTTTACCGAGGATTTGAAGAAGTTCGACGTGCCGACCCTGATCATCCATGGCGACGACGACCAGATCGTGCCGATCGATGCCGCCGCACGGGCTTCGAAGACGCTGGTGCCGCATGCTGAACTCAAGGTCTATGCCGGCGCGCCGCATGGCATCACCGATACCCACAAGGACCAGCTCAACGCCGATCTCCTGGCCTTTGCAAAGGCATGACGGTTGGCGGCCGGCGCCGCCGATGTGGCGCCGGCCCCGCGTTCCTTAAACTCACGGATCATCTCCCAAGGGCAAGCCCTCAGGGACCAGACGCCAAGGACCAGAACCATGAGCTCTTTCCGCACTTCACCTGATGCTTCCACTTCCGAAAGCCGCCCCGGTTCCGCGACGGCTGCCGCTTCTTCACGGCCGCAAGGCACCCGGGCCGTCGATCCGCATCGCTTTCGCCACGGCCCGTTTGACATTTCGGTGGTCAGCGATGGTTTCATCATGCTGCCGGTGAGCATTGTCCTGCCGGATGCAAGCGAAGAGGAACGTCCTGACATCATGAACAGGCTCGGTGGAACGCCCGAAGCAGCGCCGTTCCACACCAACATTCCGGTCATCCGGGTGGGGGACGACCTGATCGTCGTCGACAACGGTTCGGGCACTCATTTCCAGGAAAGCGCCGGCAGGCTGCACACCAATCTTCTGGCCGCGGGGATCGATCCGGCCGAGGTCACCAAGGTGGTGTTTACGCATGCCCATCCCGACCATGCCGGTGGCACGCTCAGTGCCGATGGCGGGCTGAGCTTTCCAAACGCTCACTATTTCGTCTCGGAAGCGGAGTGGCAGTTCTGGACGGACCCGAACTTCGAAACGAACATGCCAAAAGGTCTGCACGGATTTGCCCGGGGTGCGCAGCGCGATCTTTTCGCGGTGCAGGACCGCCTGACGCTGGTCAGACCCGGCGACGACATCGTCTCCGGCTTGCATGTCCTCGACACGAAAGGGCACACACCGGGCCATATCTCGCTGCAGCTTCACGGTGGAGATGGTGCGGGCAACGACGGGCTCGTTATCACCGGCGATGCGGCCACGAGCAATGTCGTCTTCTTCGAGCACCCCGAGTGGCACTTCGGCTTCGACACCGATGCGGACGTGGCGCTGAAGAACCGCAAGGCGCTGATCGACAGGGCAGCATCCGAAAAGCTGACGTTGCTCGGCTACCACTGGGCCTATCCGGGCATCGGGCGAGCCGAGCGCAACGGTGCTGCCTATCGCTTCGTTGCCGGGTCCTGAGCGGCTGGCCCGTTTGGCGCCGGAAAATGTCAAAACAGAAAAGTGAGCGACGGGCACGGCGTAAAGGTGCCCGTCGCGGCGGCTTTAAAGCGCCAGCTCGCTGTCCTTGATGTCGCTGATCGGCGCAAGGAACGGCAGTTCGAAGGGGCGCAGGTCACGGCTTGAAGCAGCAAGCCTTGGCCAGTCTGGATTGACGAGCGCGCCGCGGCCGAGCGCGATCACATCCGCACCTGACGCCAACACTTCCTCGGCGCGCTTGCGATCATGCAGGCTGCCGTTGGCGATCAGGAAAAGCCGCGGCGCATGACGGCGGGCGAGCGCCACCAGCGAGGTTTCTCCTCCCTCGAAAGCCGGTTGCCAGGCCTCGAACTCGGTCACGTGGACGAAATCGGCCGGGCTTTCGGCAAGCGCCTCGAAAACCCTGGCTGCTCCTTCTTCCCGCTCCGCCCATTTGTGATTGAAGTCGTTGACCTTGCCTTGCGACAGACGCAGCCCGAGCGGCACGTCCGGGCCGATTGCGGCGCGAACGGCCTTCAACACTTCGAGCGACAGGCCGAAGCGCTGGATGATGTCGCCGCCCCAGCGATCGGTGCGCCGGTTTGAAAAATCGGTGAAGAACTGATCGAGCAGGTAGCCGTTTGCGCCATGGATCTCGATGCCGTCAAAGCCGGCGACCTCGATCGCAAGCCGTGCGGCGGCGGCAAAGCCCGCGATCGCGTCGGCGATTTCGCTCTCGCTGATCTCCCGCGGCAGGGCATAGGGGCCGTCGCCGTGGTAGCCGGCCATCTGGCTGCCTTTCGGCCGAACCGGCGAGGGGCCCACCGTATCGGACCGGTACGGGTTGCCCTGCGCCAGCGCGCCACCATGCATGAGCTGGGCGAAGATGCGCCCGCCCTCGGCGTGGACCGCGTCGGTGACATGGCGCCAGGCCTCGGCCTGCTGTCGATCCGTCAGCCCCGGCTGCCCCTTGTAGGTCTGGGCATAGGCCTTGTCGGTATAGATGCCTTCGGTCGTGATCAGGCTGAAGCCGCCACGGGCGAAGCGCTCATAGTAGTGCTGCATGCGCTCGCCCGGCACGCCTGAAGGCGAAGCGCTGATGCGGGTCATCGGGGCGACCGACAGGCGGTTGGCGAAGTCGAGCCCTTTCAGGCGGGTTCCGGTGAAAACCGGTGAGGGAACGGTGTGCGGTGCGTTCATCTCAACGGCTCCCCTCAAGCGCGATCGCTTCGATCTCGATCAGCGCCTTGGGCGAATAGAGCGAGGAGACCTCGATGATGCTGTCGGCCGGGTAGGGCGCGGAAAACCACTTGCGCCTGAGTTCGATGATCTTTGCGAAATTCTCCATCGAGCGCAGGAAGATGGTGACCTTGACGATCCGGTCGAGGCCGGAGCCGGCGGCCTTGAGTGCCCGGTCGAGATTGCGAAAGGCCTGTTCGGCCTGGCGGTCGAAGTCGCCTTCGCCGACGAGTTCGCCATCGTCGCCGATCGCCGCCTGGCCTGAGACGAAGACGAATCCGTTGGCCTTGATCGCCTGGGAAAGCAGGAACGGGGCGTAAGGATCCGGCCTGGTGACGACCTGTTCGAGTGACGTGGCCCGTTCGAAAGATCTGGCCTGTTCGAGAGACATGGATTGTCCTTTCATGCGTGAGATTTTCTCAGCTTGGCGCTGTTGCCTTGGCTGTTGAACTCAATATGTTGAGCCGGATGCCAGCTGACAAAGAACGATTTCTCAGCTGATAGATGATCTGGGCTCATGCATGAGGACGCGATGAGGAAGTTGCCGCCGCTGGGCGCGCTCAGGGTTTTCGAAGCCGCCGCCCGTCGCCTGAGCTTCAAGCAGGCGGCCGAGGAGCTGAATGTGTCTGCGACCGCCATCAGCCACCAGATCCGGCAGCTGGAGGACATGCTGGAGGTCAAGCTCTTCGAGCGCGAGACCCGACAGGTGCATCTGACGGATGCCGGCAAGGCGCTGTTTCCGGTGTTGCGCGATGGTCTCGATCGCTTCGAACAGGCAATCGCCGATGTTCGTCGTCAGCAGGCGGGCAAGGTGGCGCGGCTCACCTCCACCGTTGCCTTTGTCGCCAAGCGCCTGGCGCCGCTCGCCGGGTCGTTTCGCGAGGCCTATCCGGACTGGACACTCAGGCTCGACGCCTCCAACCGGACCGTCGATCTGGAGGCGGATGCCGATGCCGCGATCCGTTTCGGTGGGGGGAACTATCCCGGTCTCGTCACGGAGCCGCTGTTTGAAGACCGCTTTGCCCCGCTCTGCGCGCCGCGACTGGCGCCGAAAAGTGCCGGCGACCTGAAAGGCGCGACACTGATCCATTTCGACTGGGGCCTTGCGCGGCGCGATGATCCGCGCGCGCCGGTCTGGCGGCAATGGCTGCAAGCCGCCGGCATCGCGGGTGTGGATGCCAGTTCCGGTATTTCCTTTACCGATGAAATCCACGCGGTCCAGGCAGTTGTTGCCGGGCAGGGGATCGGACTCTTGAGCCTGACGCTGGTGGCAGAGGAACTGGCCTCGGGCATTCTCGTACAGCCTTTCGAGCTGACGCTTGCCAGCGACCGCTACGACCTTGTCTACAGCCCGCGCGTGGCCGAGCGGCCGGCGACGAAGCTGCTGCGCGCCTGGGTGGCGGAACAGTTCTGCGACGCCGATTGTCGCGGCCTGCGGCATGGCGCTCTGCCGCCTTTGTAGCCGCTGACCCAGCGAACTTCATTCCTGTCGGTAAGGATCCGAGCGATCTCCGCATTGACATATCGGTAAATATCGATATGAAATGGGGTATGGAACTGCTCGATATATTCAAAGCCCTCTCAAACCGGACGCGTCTTGAAATCCTTCAAGGCCTGAAGGATCCGGTGAAAAACTTCCCCCCGCAGGATGAGGGTGACGTTCTGACGGTGGGTGTCTGCGTCAGCAGCATTCAGGAAGGCGTCGGCCTGTCGCAGTCAACGGTGTCTGATTATCTTGCAACGCTGCAGCGGGCGGGCCTGGTCGAAGTCAGGCGCATCGGCCAGTGGACCTATTACAAGCGGAACGAGGCAACGATCCGTGCTCTTGCCGCGATCATCGGCAAAGAGCTCTAATTTTTTGCCGTGATATATCGATAATTCTCGATATCCCTTTTTGTCGAAACGAGGAACTGCAATGAAAGCGATGATACTGAGATCATTTGGTGGCCCGGAAGCGTTCGAACTTTGCGAGGTTCCGAAGCCCGTGCCGCAGGCGGGAGAGGTCCTGGTGCGGGTGCATGCAACCTCCGTCAATCCGTTGGATTACCAGGTCCGGCGCGGCGATTATCCCGACCTGGTGCCGCTGCCGGCGATTACCGGACATGACGTATCTGGCGTTGTCGAAGACGTCGGGCCGGGTGTGACGAGCTTTTCTGTCGGCGACGAAGTCTGGTACACCCCGCAGATATTCGACGGGCCAGGAAGTTATGCCGAGTACCACGTCGCTGCCGAGAACATTGTCGGCAAGAAGCCGGCCGCGCTGAGCCATCTTGAGGCAGCAAGCCTGACGCTCGTTGGCGGGACGGCGTTCGAAGCGCTGGTCGTACGTGCGGCGCTGCGGGTGGGGGAAAGCATTCTCATCCACGGCGGCGCCGGAGGGGTCGGTCATGTGGCGATCCAGCTGGCAAAGGCCATGGGAGCAAGGGTGTTCACGACGGTGCGCGAAGCAAACGCCGAGTTTGTCCGAAGCCTGGGTGCCGATGTCGTCATCGATTACGAGAAGGAGGACTACGTCGACGCCATCCTGCGGGAAACCGGTGGTCGCGGCGTCGACGTCGTGTTCGATACCATCGGCGGCAACACATTGACGCTGAGCCCGGACGCGCTTGCCCAACTCGGCCGCGTCGTCACGATCGTGGATATTGCACAGCCACAAAACCTCGTTCAGGCCTGGGGCAAGAATGCGAGCTATCACTTTGTCTTCACGAGACAAAACCGCGGCAAGCTCGATGAGTTGAGCGCATTGGTAGCGCGCGGTCAGCTGCGGCCCCATGTTGGCGCCGTCTATTCGCTCTCCGACATTCCACGCGCCCATGCCCGCCTGGAGAGCCCCAACAACGGCCTGCGCGGAAAAATCGCGATTGCAGTGGGACCGTCGGCCGATCTCGCAGGCGTATCTTGACCGTCAAACGCACTTGAGTGCCAAGCCACGAAGGTGGGGTCCGGGTTTCCGCGATCCCACCGTGGCAGGGCTCGTTGCAGCCCTGCAATTTCATGCAATTACGACGGCCGGAGCCGGCCGAAAGCTGGACGAAGCCGTCGTCGCGGCGTACCCTGCCGATGCTCCAAAAGGTAGAGCTGCATTCAACGAAGAGGCAGCCATGCGTAGAGTGATCTCCTATCTGACGATTGCGTCCTTTTTCTCCACTTCCGCCTTTGCCGATCCCGCGACCCTGACGGCCAATGTCAATTTCAGAACGGGTCCCGATACGGGTTTCGCCTCGATGCGGGTTATTCCGCAGGGCGAAGAGGTCGACATCAAGGAGTGCGATACCACGGCAACGTGGTGCGCCGTGAGCTATTCCGGCGCCAACGGTTTTGTCGCCGGCAAATACCTGCAGCAGTCCGACGCGAACACGCCTGCCTGGCCAAAGGTGTTCACGTCAGACGCAGGCGCCAAACTGACGCTCTATCAGCCGCAGATCTCCGATTGGACCAACTTCACCGAGCTCGACGCCCTGATTGCGGCGGAGCTCACGATGTCGGCCGACGCAAAGCCCGCCTATGGCATTATCGCCGCCTCCGCCAAGACGGTGGCGGACGACGACAGCGGAAACGTGACGCTGACCGACGTCAAGGTCACGCGCGTCGACTTCTCGACGCTTGACCGCCAACAGCTTACGGATCTCGCGCTCGAGGTTGGCAAGCTGTTGCCGACGGACCCGATCATCGTGTCGCAGGAGCGGCTGACGGCAAGCCTGATGGATTACAAGCGGCTCGCCGACGTGCCCGATATCAAGGCGGATCCGCCGCCGATCTTCGTGAGCGAGACGCCGGCAATCCTGGTGCAGACGAACGGCGCGGCCGTCACCGCGCCGGTCAAGGGCGCTCAGGGTCTTTCCTTCGTCACCAATACGAACTGGGACCTCTTCAAGGTCGGCGCGGACAATAGCTATTACCTGCGCGACGGGAAAAGCTGGCTGAAATCGAGCACGCTTGAAAGCGGCTGGGTCGTGGCCGACACGCTCCCGGCCGTTCTTTCCAGCCTGCCGGACGAGGAAAGCTGGAAGGAGGCGAAAGCGGCGGTGCCGCCGGCCGCATTCGCAGACAATGTCGTGCCCAAGGTCTTCTATTCGGACAAGCCGGCAGAACTGGTGATCTTTGACGGCAAACCCACGCTTGAGCCGGTCAAGGGCACGGAGCTCGAATGGGCATCCAATACGCGAAGCGGCGTCTTCTATTACAAGCCGAGCAAGACCTGGTACACGCTTCTGTCCGGGCGGTGGTTCTCGTCGAGCGCGCTTGAAGGCCCCTGGACCTTTGCCACCCCCAGTCTGCCGGCGGATTTTCTGAAGCTGCCAAGCGACGCGCCGTACGCCGTCGCGCGCGCCTCGATACCTGGCACCTCCGAAAGTGCAGAGGCGCGGCTGAGGGCGAGCATCCCGAGGCTGGCGCGGGTTGCGACCGATGGATCGGTCAAGGTGGAGCCGACCTATAGCGGCGAGCCGAAATTCGTGCCGATCGAAGGCACGTCGATGTTTTATGCGGTCAATTCGAACGACCAGGTGATCAAGGTCGCCGACAAGTATTTCGTGCTTAAGGACGGCATCTGGTTCGTCGGCGATACGCCGACCGGCCCCTTTGCGGTCGCGCGCGCGGTGCCGGACGAGATCTATACCATCTCGCCGTCATCGCCTCTCTACAATGTCACCTATGTCCGGGTCTATGACACCGAGGACGATGCCGTCTGGTACGGCTACACGCTCGGCTATCTCTACATGTATCTGGCCTGGGACACGATCGTCTGGGGCTCGGGCTGGTACTATCCGCCCTATTGGGATTATGACGACGGCGGCGACTGGCCGCCCTATTATCCGCCGCCGATCAGCTATGGCGTAGGCGCGTTCTACAATCCCGCCTACGGCGCCTTCGGGCGGTATGGCTACGCCTATGGCCCGAACAGGGGCCTCGTGGTCGGCGCGGGCTACAACCCGAAGACCGGAACCTATTTCCGCGGCGGCGCGGTGGCGGGTCCGGCCGGTCAGAGAGGCTTTGTCGCAGCCTACAACCCGAGCACCGGCAATGCCGCCGTCGCGCGCGGCGGGCAGGGCGTGTATGGCTCCTGGGGCAGTGTTTCGGTCAAGCACGGTGGCGAGTTCGCCAAGATCAGCGGCGGCTCGACCGGGTCGGCCGGCGGGCTTCGCTGGAAGAACACCGGCGGCAACAGCGGCTTTGCTGTCGGCAGCAAGGGCGGCGATGTCTATGCCGGGCGAAACGGCAATGTTTACCGCCGCGAAAACGGCCAGTGGCAGAAGCACACGCCGGACGGCTGGCAACCGGTTCAACGCCCTGAGGGTGAAGACCTGAGGAATGCCGCAAAGAGCGCGGCAGCCAATCGGCCGCAGGCAATCGAGCGTCGTCAGGGTGGGGCGGTCAACAGGCCGGCCGGAGGCCGCAGCCGGCAACAGGTGCGGGAGCGCGCGCCCGACTATCTCGCGATCGACCGGCTCGGGCGTGAGTTCGGCAACCGCAACGAACTCAGCCGCAGTTACGGCCGGCAGTTCCCGGATGGCGGTGGCTTCCAGAACTTCGACCGGGGCGGTCGAGCGATTTACGGCGGCGGCGGTGGCTACGGCGGTGGCGGTTTCACCGGTGGCGGCAACCGCGGCGGCGGCAGCTTCCACGGCGGCGGCGGCCACCGTGGCGGAGGTGGCTTCAGCGGCGGTGGTGGCCGCGGTGGCGGCGCTGGTTTTCGCGGGGGCGGAGGCGGACGCGGCGGCGGCGGTCGCGGGAGATAGGAGCGGCTTGCGAAGCGGTGCCGCGCCGGTCAAAGGGTAGGGCCGGCACACGGGACCAACTGTTCTACCGGTCCTTGGCCGCATCGAGCGCCGGCCAGGGCCTACCCTTTGCGGAACCGCCTTGCCGGTGATTTCGGCCAAGGCGCAGCTACCGTTCCGATCGCTGCATGCACGCAACGCGCCTTTGGCCACGATTGCCGAACATGGCCTGCTGGCGACCACGCCGGGGCACCCGCCGGAGACAGCCCCGATCATTTCATCCCACGCAGCGCGCCTATAGCGCCGACCCTTCATGATCCGAAGGTCTGCAGGGTGACAGCGACTGGCGCGTCGTCAGTCGTCGAAACCGAGGAAGTCCGGCGCCCAGCGGCGGCTGGTCAGGCGCAACGACCGGTCAGGCTCGATGATGTAGGTCTCGTAGACCTTGCGGCCGTAGGAATCGATGAACTGGTGCGGGACGATGCTGCCCACGGGCGCCTTTTTCAGCTTGGTGCGCGGCTGCCCGCCATAGGTGATGCTGCCGGGGATAGGCTGGAGGTTCGGCGAGTAGCCGTAGCTGATGTCGGGGCCGGTGGTGGCCGTACAGCCGCTGAGAAGCAGGACGACAGCGAAGGCGGCAAGGGCGTGTTTCATGTCGGCGATCCTCGGTTGCGGGGGGTGGTGAGCCCTCACCGAAGCGCCTTGTACGGGCGTTGCGGCCAAGGTCCAGTACTTTCTTCTAAAGTGTAGCGCTTCAACGGAAATTTCCAAGTTCTGGCCCATGTGTGCGGCTGCAAGTGCTGCTTGCACGGGCGGCGATCTGTCACCGCTGTGGAAAGTCCTCTGGCAACAGTTGCGACCGGCGTTGATGCAACCTACCGTTCCGGCGCCCCGCGTCTTGCCGGGTGGTTGGCCAGGGGGCTTGGCTTGGGGCTGGGGAGCACGCAATGACATCGTGGCACTATGCGATCGGGCCGGAACGGCACGGCCCTGTCGGCACTAACAGGTTGCTGGCGATGATCGCGCGCGGCGAGCTCGCTTCGGACGTGCTCGTCTGGCGAAATGGTCAGGAAAACTGGACCGAGGCCCGTGATGCGCCGGACATCAAGGCGGCCGTGCGTCGGGTAACGCCCGTGCCCCATGTGCCTGACGCGGCGCCGCCGCCTGTGCCGGCCTATCCGCTTGCCCGGCCGTGGCCGCGTTTCCTTGCCCGCATCTTCGACCTGCTGCTGCTCTACATACCGGCCGCCTTCCTCGCGTACATCGCGGCGCTCGTCCTGCCGAAGGACATCGTCGATATCAACCTGTTCATCGCGCGTGCCGCCGTCGATCTGGAATCCACCCTTTCCCTGTTTCTGCTGGTCCAACTGATCAGCTTTGCCATGCTGGCGCTGATGACGGCCGCTTTCGGAGCGTCGCCCGGAAAGCTGATCTTCGGCGTGCGCGTCGTGCCGCTTCAGGCAAAAAGGCGGCTGGGTTTTCACCTGGAGCGCGAGTTCATGGTCTGGCTGCGCGGCCTGGCGTTCTCGATCGTGCCGGTCTCCGTCGTCACCGCGATCATCCAGTACTTCCGGGTCGCCGAGGGGCACCCGGCCGATTACGACCAAGGCAAGGCCAGGGTGGAGGGCAAGCCGATTTCATCGGCGCGGCTGGCCGGCGGCATTGTCGCCACGTTGCTGGCGCCGTTCATTGCCGCAATGGCTTTTCAGTTCGGGCTTGGGCTACTTCCGAGCCCTCGGGCGGACGAGAGCGCCGAGCTGACGACACGCTGGACAAACTCGGTAACCTTGGGCGAAGCGCGTTTCGATCGCCCCTTCAGGATCGCCACGCTGAAAGGAAACAAGGGTGTGAACCCGTTTTTCGAGACGGGGGACTTTTCGGTCACCATGTACTTCGAACGCGACGCTGATGTGGGTGGGGGTGTCGGCTCGGCGGATTATGCCAAGGTCTGGACCGCCGAACTCAAGGATCTCTTTGTCGTCACATCGCCGTGGCGGCCGCTGACGATCGATGGGAAGCGGGCCTATCGCGCCTCGGCAACGCGACCGGGCAATGACCAGGGAGATGTCGAGTTGACCTTCGTTCTCACCGATGCAGGCGCCTGGCGGGTCACCGTCTACGCCGGTGCATCGAAGGTCAGCGACCTCGACATGAACAGAAACGTCACGGCGCTGTTTGAAACGATCGACTGAGCCGAGCGCCCGCGCGCGGGCCATGCCGGTTTTCGCTGTCTGCGCGGGGTGCGCACGAGTTGGGGGATGAAATGACGCTCTGGCACTATGCCGTCGGCGGTGAGGAAAAAGGCCCGATCGACGAAGCGGAGCTGCTGTCTCTCTTCGCGGAGAGAACCTTGACGCGGGAAACGCTGGTCTGGCGGCCCGGCACGGGCGACTGGGCGCGCGTGACCGAGACGCCGGAACTGATGGTCGCGCTTGAACCCGAGGATCCACCGACGGAGCTTGCCCCCGAAGCGATGCCGCCCAAGATCCCGGACGCGCCGTTGGCGCGTCCCTGGGCGCGCTTCTGGGCGACGGTTCTCGATCTCAGCCTGTTGATCCACGCGGCGAGCCTTCTGATCGTGTTCGTAATCTTCGCCTTGCCCTGGTTCGGTGGGTTTGGTTTCTTAAATTCGCGTCTCACCGTCCTGTTCGTGTACGCTGTGCTGGTGCTCTCATTGGCTATTCTCCTGCGCGCGGCCGTGATGGCGGTGTTCGGGACTTCGCCGGGCAAGGCGCTTTTCGGCATTCGGGTGGTGCAGCTCAATGATCAGGGCAGAGCACTGTTCCACGTTACGCGCGAGATGATGATGTGGCTGCGCGGCCTGGCGCTGTACATTTTTCCGCTGACGCTGGTCACGCTCGTGCTCCAGTATCGCCGTGTCGCGGACGGTGAGCCGGCTGGTCATGACCGGGACCGTGCCCGGGTAGAGGGACGGCGGATCTCGGGCGTCCGCTTTGGCGCCGGCGTCATTGCGGCGCTACTGGCTCCCATCGTGTTGAACAAGGTCACCGACCCGTTTGCAGACCGGATGATCGCTGCCCTGGCTCCGGCGGTCGAGCAGCAGACCTTTGTCAATCCGGTGACCGGCAAGCAGACGACGTTCGATGCGCTCTGGGTGGTCGAGGATCGATCGCAGGAGGACATGCTCTTCGTGATCAGCTCCGATCGGCTGGGCACCGGCATGCACTTCGGTCTCGAAAAAGTCCCCGAGACCATGACGCATCAGCAATATGCCGAGGCGATCGCTGCAGCCAACTGGGATACACACGATGTCAGCGCGGACTGGGTGCCGGTGACAATCAACGGCCAACAGGCGATCCGCACGACGATGCAAGCGCGCGCAAAGCCCAGCCAAGACACAGAGATGACGCTGATGCTGCGCGGGCAGAATGCCTGGCGGGTGGCGGCACCTCCACCAGATGCCAATGGGCGCGATGCGGCCCTCGATCTTCTGATTGCGGCCATCGTCGAAACCATCGAGTGACACTGCCCTGCCTTCGCCCAGGCTGTCCGGCGTTGCGGCGCGGTGCTTGCGCTTCGCGCCCATACCCAGATTTGTCGCTGGGGCGAATTCCGATTTCATGAAACATGGGTTACGTCTTCGGTGAACTTCCGTACGGATCGCGCGTTTCGGCCAAGTGCCAGCCGCGCGCTCCGTCCCGTCGCCAGTCCTTTTGCCGAACCCGGATATTGCATGACCGTTGAACAGTCCCTCGCGTTTGTCGTCATCGGCGCCATGATGGCATTCTTCATCTGGGGGCGGTTTCGATATGACGTGATTGCCTGTTCGGCGCTGATGCTGGCGGTTGCCGTCGGCATCGTGCCTTACGATCATGCCTTCGATGGTTTCAGCGACGATATCGTCATCATTGTCGGCAGTGCGCTGATCGTCAGCGCAGCGGTGGCGCGCTCGGGCATCGTCGATGCGGCGATCCAGCGTTTCCTGCCCAACATCTCGTCGGTCCGTGCGCAGCTGGCGCTGCTGGTCATCACCGTCACCGTGCTTTCCGCCTTCATCAAGAACATCGGGGCACTGGCGATCATGCTGCCGGTCGCCTTCCAGTTCGCGCGGCGCTCCAACGTCCAGCCCTCGGTGTTCCTGATGCCGATGGCGTTCGGTTCCCTGATCGGCGGGTTGATGACCCAGGTGGGCACGTCGCCCAACATCGTCGTCTCGCGCGTGCGCCAGGAACTGACCGGCGAGAGTTTTACCATGTTCGACTTCACGCCCGTCGGCGCCACTCTGGCGCTGGTCGGCGTGATCTTCCTGCTTTTTGCCTACAAGCTCGTGCCGCAGCGCTCCAGCCAGCAGATCTCCGTGCAGTCGGCAATCACCATCACCGACTATACGTCCGAGGCCGTAGTGGCCGCCGGTTCGCCGGCGATCGGCAAGGCACTGAGCAACCTGGTCAAGCTCGGCGACGGCGGCGCCGTCGTCATCGGCATCTTTCGTCGTGGCCTGCATCTGGCGCCGCTGCCGGACGTGACGCTCGAGGCGGACGATGTCCTGCTGCTCGAAGGCGGACCGGCCGCACTCGACCGCATCGTCTCCCAGGCCAAGCTGAAGATCTCCGGCGACCGCTCGCCCAATGGCCGCGAGAAGACCGATGCCGAAATCGAGGCGGTGGAGGCTGTCGTCGGCAGCGGCTCGCCGCTCGAGGGCATGTCGGCCCAGCGCCTGTCGCTGTTCAACACCCACAATATCAATCTGCTCGCCGTCAGCCGGCAGGGCGAACGGTTGAAACAGCGCCTCGGCAGCATTCGCCTCAGGGCCGGCGACATCATCGTGCTGCAGGGCGCGCGCCGCGAGTTGACGTTGTTCCTGCAGGACTTCGGCTGTCTACCGCTCGCCCAGCGCGAAATCCTGCTTGGCACCACCCGCAAGGCGCCGCTGCCGCTTCTGGTTCTGGCCGCTGCCATGGGGTCTACCGCCGTCGGTCTCGTGCCGGTGCCGATCGCCTTCTTCGCGGCCGCTCTTGCCATGGTCGTCTTCCGCATCATTCCGCTGCGCGATTTCTATCGCTCCGTCGACGGGCCGATCCTGGTGATGCTCGCAGCTCTGATCCCGGTCAGCGATTCGCTTCGAACGACCGGCGGCACGGAGGTTATTGCCGGCTGGCTGGGCACGGTCGCCGCGGGCCTGCCGCCGGCGGGTGCACTGACGCTGATCCTGCTTGCGGCCATGGCCGTCACGCCGTTTCTCAACAACGCCGCAACCGTGCTCGTCATGGCGCCGATCGCCGCAAGCTTTGCCGGCGCGCTCGGCTACAAGCCCGAAGCCTTCCTGATGGCGGTCGCCATCGGCGCCGGCTGCGATTTCCTCACCCCCATCGGCCACCAGTGCAACACGCTGGTGATGGGCCCGGGCGGCTACCGCTTCAGCGACTATCCACGCCTCGGCCTGCCGCTCTCGCTCGTCATCGTCATCGTCAGCATACCCACGCTGATGCTGGTTTGGCCGCTGCGTTAGGCGGCTCACTTGTCGGTCGCGGCCCGCGCGCCCCGCCGATACTCCGATTGATTAGCCGAGAACTGTAACCAGCACCGCACCCCACAATGCGAGCAGCACGTTGCCGATCGCATAGCCGAGGCCGTAGCCCAAAGTCGGGACCTTGCTGCCGGCCGCCTCCTGCACCGCAGCGAGCGCCGGTGCCGAGGTACCGGCGCCGCAGCAGGTGCCGGCGAGTACGCCCTCGTTCATGCGGAAGACCCAGCGGCCGAGTGCGAGGGCTGCGAGATGCGATATCGCGCAGATCAGGAAGCTGGCGATGACCAGCGCCGGGCCGGACTGGACGAGACCGGCGACGAAGCTCGGGCCGGCCGAAATGCCGACGCAGGCGATGAAGGCGCAAAGCCCGACGCTGTCGAAGAACCAGAGGGTCGCTTCGGGCACGAAGCCGAAGGTGCGCCGGACGGAGCGCAGCCAGCCGGCGACGAGGCCGGCGATCAGCACGCCGACCGCAACGCCGAGGCCGATTTCGAGCGCGCCGAGCTTGAGGGCGGGAATGCCGATCAGGCCGCCGAGGAAGATGAAGACGCCGACGAAGACCATGTCGGTCGCCGTCGTCTCGCGGTCGGCATAGCCGATCCGTGCCACGGCTTCCTCGACATGGCGGCGCGCGCCGGCGATCGACATCACGTCGCCGCGGCGGATGGTCAAGCCCGGAAAGATCGGTATCGGCTGCCCGGCGCGCAGGATGCTGCGCAGGAAGACGGAACGTGCCTCTGGTTGCTGCCTCAGCTGCCACAGGCGTTTCCCGGCAACCTCCTTGTTGGTCACCACCACGTCGAGCACTTCGACGGGAATGTCGAGAAGCGTGCGGTCGTCGATCTCGGTGCCGATCCGGCTGGAATATTCGACCAGGAAGCCGCGCAAGCCTGCAACGGCGATGATGTCGCCGGCCTGCAGCCGTTCCTTGCGGGCAGGGGTGATGATCTCCTGGCCCCTGCGGATCTGTTCGATATAGGCCTTCTGGTTTTCAGGGACCCTGGCTTCAGCCTCCTCGACGGTCAGGCCGACGAGGTTGTCGCCGATCACGAAGGCGCGCGCCTCGATCTCCCGGCGGGCGCTGTCGCCATTGTTTTGCGGGGCGATGTTGAGCTCGGCTTCGAGTTCGGCGCAGGCCTCCTTGAGACTGCGGCCGAACAGGCGCGGTGCCAGCTGCGACTGCACCAGGATGGCGGTCACGACGCCGACGAGATAGGCGACGGCAAAGCCGGTCGCCACGGCCGATTCGAACTGGCTGGCGGCTTCCGGCGTCGGCGTGGTCTTGCGGAAGGTGTCGATGGCGACGCCGACCGTCGCCGATTCCGTGGCGCCGCCCGCTAGCACGCCGGCCGCCGTGCCGAGATCGAAGCCGAAGAGCATGGAAAGCACGATCGCCACACCGAGGGCGACGACGCAGAGCGTGACCGTGACGGCGATTTGCGGCAGGGCATCGGCGTTGAGGCTCTGGAAGAATTGCGGGCCGGTGCGATAGCCGATGGCAAAGAGGAAGAGCAGGAAGAAGGCCTGTTTGACGTCGTTTGAGAGCTCGGCGCCCGTCTGGCCGATCAGGACGCCCGCCAGCAGGCAACCGGTAACGGCCCCGATGGTTACGCCGAAGATCGTGATCTTGCCGATGGCGTAACCGATGCCGAGCGCGAGGAACAGGGCAAGCTCAGGATGATTTCGCAGGATGTTGAAGATGGTGTCGATCACGCGGCCTTGCCTCCCGTTTGCCTGCCGAAGAGAGCCGCTTCAGCCGGACGATGCGCTGGTCACTGGGTCGGCAGAAACGGTTTGCCTGCCGGAAATGCGTGGATGCTTGGTGAGCCGAAGGGGACGCTCGCCGGGCGCAGGGTGAAGGCGGCCGGTCCAAAAGGCCGGCCGCCTCGGTCCGCTAGCTGATCTTCAGGCCCTTGGCGGCCTGATAGGTCTGCACATAGCCGCGCGCGACCGAGCGCACCGCGCGGCCGATCTGCGAATAGGCGTCGTCGTTGAGGTTGGCGAAGGAGACGCGTGCCGACCAGCTCGGCGCATCGAAGCCCGAGCCGTTGAGGAGCACGATGCCATGGTCCTCGGCAAGCCGGAACGGGATGTCGAGTGGGTGGATGTTGTCCTTCACCCAGGTGACCACGTCCTCGCCGACATATTTGCGCAGCCAGAACTCGAAATCGATGATGCCGTAATAGTGGTCGAAATAGATGCCCGGATTGGACTCGACGCCCATGCCCTCGATCAGGTTCCAGAAGCGCTTGGTGCAGATGGCCATGCAGGCCTTCTGGTAGACCTTATCGACATCCATCAGCTCGACGAGGCTGAAGAGCGACATCATCACCTGTTGCGGCAGCGACAGGCCGGCGGTGTGGTTCAGCGCCACGTCGCGGCTGTCGGCGACGATGCGGTCGATGAACTTCACGTCGCGCGGCTTCGGCGTCATTGCCTTGTAGCGCTTTTCGAGCAGCTTCTGGATCGGCTCGCCATGGGCCTTGATCTTCTCGTCGAAGATATTGTCTTCGGCGACTGCGATGACGCCGAGGCGCCAGCCGGTGCAGCCGAAGTATTTCGAGTAGGAATAGACGCCGATGGTGTTGCGCGGCAGATGGCCGAGCAGCGACTGGAAGCCCGGAACGAACGTGCCGTAGACGTCGTCGGTGAGCACGATCAGATCGGGGCGCTTCTTGGTGACGAGGTCGACCAGGCGCTTGATGGAATCCGGATCCATGGCCACGGCGGACGGGTTGCCGGGGTTCACCAGGAACAGCGCCTTCACCTTGGGGTTTTCGAGCGCCTTGATGTCCTCGTCGGTAAACTGGAAGCGGTCCTCCTGCTCGGCGCTGACATTGATGGTCTTGAGGTCGTAATCCTCCAGCTCCGGCATTTCGAGATAGGGCGTGAAGATCGGCGTGCCGAGGGCGATCGTGTCGCCGGCGTTGAGCAGGCGGGCATTCTTCAGCGCCTTGAAGATGTAGCACATGGCGGCGGTGCCGCCTTCGACCGGGTAGAGATCGAACCTCGCCTTGGGCCGATGGCCGGCGCACATCGCCCACATCAGATATTCATGGGTGATGATCTCGTTGTGATGCAGCGCGCGGTCAGGCACCGGATAGTTGTCGCCGATGATCGAATCCGTCAGCTCGTGCACGAAGGCGTCCGCATCGAAGCGGAAGGTGGTGATGGCGTAGTTGACGGCGTCAGACAGCGTCTTTGCCGGCGGAACGCCTTCGTCCTCTTCGTCCCAGTCGGCGGTGCTTTGGAGCAGCTTCTTCGTCCACTTCTCGAAGCGCGCATGGGCGCCGTCCTGCGGCGGCATGCCGGCGACACCTGCCTTCGGGTCGTAATAGGCGCGCTTGGCTTCCGTCAGCGCGAACTGGCCGAGCAGGAAGAAGGCTTCGCGGGCGCGCGTCGCCGTCCAGTTCGGGTTGCCGCGGCCGGCGTTGAGGAAGGCCTTGGCGGATTTCTGCGAGCTCGTCTTGGCAAGCTTGATCAGCTCGTCCTTGATTTCGAACGGGCTGAGGTCGGAGATGCTGTCGTAGAATTTGCGGTCCAACATGATCCACACTCCCTGTGATCTATGAAATTGGAACAATGGCCTCGGTTCTGCCTGCCCGCCTCAGGCGAGCATGATGACGATGACGAGGCCGAAGATGGTCAGCAGCGTGTTGCCGATGGCGTAGGGCATGCCGTAGCCGAGTGCGGGCACCTTGCTCTTGGCAGCCTCCTGGATCATGCCGAGCGCGGCCGTCGTCGTGCGGACACCGGCGCAGGCGCCAAACAGGATCGCCGGGTGGAACTTGAAGACGTAGTGGCCGATGAGCACCGAGGCGATCATCGGGATCGAGGTTGCGACCACGCCCCAGATGAACAGCGATATGCCGACCTCTTGCAGGCCCGCGACGAAGCCGGGGCCGGCGCCGATGCCGACGACGGCGATGAAGATGTTGAGGCCGAGCGTGTTCATCAGCCAGAGCGCCGGCGAGGGGATCCGGCCGAAGGCAGGGTAGGTGGTGCGCAGCCAGCCAAGCACGAGGCCGGCCAGCAGTGCACCGCCTGACGTCGAAAGGCCGATCGGGATGCCGCCGATGGTAATCGTCAACGCACCGATCATCGCGCCGATGAACAGGCCCCAGCCGAGGAAGGCGATGTCGGTGGTCTCGACCGGGCGATCGGCAAAACCGAGCGCCTTGATTGCCGCCTCAACATGGCGCTTGGCGCCGCCGATCGTGACGATGTCGCCGCGCTCGACCGTCGTCCCGGGCAGCACCGGGATCTCGACCAGCGAGCGGATGATCTTGCGGGCATAGACGCCGCGCGCCCAGTCCATGGTGCTGACTTCCGCAAGCGTCTTGCCGGCGAGCGCCTTGCTGGTCACATAGACATCGAGGACTTCAGCTTCCGCGTTCAAGAGCTCCTTGTCCTCGACCTCGAGCAGCTTGTTGTCGAGGTTTTCGACGAGCAGCGAACGCCGGCCAGAGAAGGCGACGACGTCGCCCGGCTGCAGCACAGTGTTGCCATCCGCCTCGATAATCTGGCTGCCACGGCGCAGACGCTCGACGAAGACGCGGATGCCGGGAAGGATGTCCTTGACCGGCTTTCCGGTCAGCCCGCTCGCCTCGTCGACGCGATAGGCCCGAAGGCCGAAGTCGTGATAGGCGCGGGTGATGCCGGGTTCGCTCGCCTCGCTGCCGCCGCCAAGCTTGGCCTCGTATTCCCGGCAAGCAGCCGGAAGGTCGATGCCGAGCAGCTTCGGACCGAGCTGTGCGAGGATGATCGCCGAGCCGATCGTACCCCAGATATAGGTCACCGCATAGGCGATCGGGATCTGGTCGGAGAAGGTCTTGGCCTGTTCAGGCGTCAGCCCGAGCGAGTTGATCTGGTCCGTCGCGACCCCGATCGCGGCCGAAATCGTCTGTGATCCCGCATACATGCCGGCGCCGTAGCCAAGCGGCAGCCCGGCAATCAGCGCGCAGAGATAGGGAACGATGAGGCAAAGCACGAGGACCGAGAGCGCAAAGGCGATCTGCTTGGGTCCGTCGGTGCTGAGGCCCCGCACGAATTGCGGCCCGACGCCATAGCCGACGGCGAAGAGGAAGATCAGGAACAGGGTGGATTTCAGATCACCGGAAACCTGGATGCCCAACTGCCCGATGAGAACACCCGCCAGAAGCGTGGCGGTGACATTGCCCAGGTTGAAGCCCGCGACCTTGATGGGGCCGATCAGGAAACCGATGCCAAGGGCAAGAAAGATGGCGACGGGCGGATAGGTCCGAAGCGTCTCGACGAAGAAATCGATGGGATTCACTGCTGTCCCCTTCAAAAAGTTGAGTTGCCATCACTTCAATTCGGGTTATGCGCGGCTAAGTTGAGCCTATTTTTGCGGCTTGTCGATGCCCACTTCTAATCCCGCCTATTGTTGCCCTCCACCGTCGAACTACTCAACGGTGATAGGGTTACGTGAGGGTAACGTACGTTACATTCCAACGCTTTTACTTGAGCGAGGCGACGGTCGCGGATAGCGCCGTGCCGAAGGTGTGACCGGCGGCAACGGATGTTGCACCCGGCCGGATCAAGCCGGCACTTCAACTCTGGCGTTGTAACTCGGGGAGCGATGTCACTCTGTCCCCGGGTCTTGCTTTTTCTTCGCGATGCTTGGGAAAGTGGCTGGACGCACAGGAAACCGTGCGCTTTCTTGTTTGCCGCGGGGTGGCAGAGCTTGAAATGGCGAGGATATCCCAGACCGAAGGCGGCACGATTCCGCCGACCGGCCGGTCTGGCGGATGACAACGAGAGGGGAAGGCATGGCTGACGAAGTCGTTCAACGGCTGGAGGCACTCGGGCATCGGCTGCCGACGCCGCCAAGGCCGCTCGGTGCCTATCGTGCGGTGATGGAGGCGGGCGAGATGCTGCATGTCTCCATGCAGGGGCCGCTGCTTGACGGGCGGTTCGCGTTTACGGGCCTGCTTGGACGCGAGGTGTCGATCGACGACGGGCGCAAGGCAGCCGCGCTTGCCGTCGTCAATGCGCTGGCGCAGATCCACGAGCATCTCGGCCGCTTCGAGCGCATCCGCCAGATCGTGCGGCTCGAAGGGCATGTGGCCTGCACCGAGGATTTCTTCCAGCATCCGCAAGTGCTCGACGGCGCGTCGGAACTGCTGGCGGCCGCGTTCGGCGACAGGGCGGGCCATGTGCGCTCCGTCTGTGGCGTGCGCAACCTGCCGGGCAATGTGCCGGTTGCGGTGACCCTGTCGGTGGAGCTTTGGCCGCCGCAGTTTTAAGGGGGACGAAGGCGCCTTGAGGCTTGTGGGCGTGGGGCGCTCGTCTGTCTGCCCGACGGGCAAGGCCGGCACTGCTTTCGGCCTGCTGTCTCAGGTGGCGACGCCTTCCAGCGCGATGATGCGTGTCCTGGCGCAGCGCTCGCGGATCGCCTTCAGGCGCTGATACTCCGGCGACTGGTACCAGGAGAGCAAGGCCTGCATGTCCGGGAATTCGATGATGACGAGCCGGTGCGGCTCCCAGTCTCCTTCGAGCAGCCGGGTCGTGCCGCCGCGGCCGAGATAGCGCCCGCCATAGCGGGCCTCCGTCGCCGGCACCTCTCGCTTGTATTCCTCGAAGGTCGCTGCATCGGTGATATCGACGTCGGCGATCAAATAGGCAGCCATGGCAGAGCTCCTTTTCCGACAAGCAAAGGAGCAAGGATACGCCGGTCGTCGCCGTCAGGCGAGGCTTTCGCCCACCGCGGCCGGCAGGCTGCGCCGCTCAATGTTTCCTTTGACCACAGCCGAACAGGGGCCAAAAACATGCAGGGGTTCAAAGTTCTACAGCGACTTTTGCACGTCTGATCACACGCGCGGCGCTGTCGGTTCTTTTCGCTGTTGATTGTTGTTATGTTATTTTATAACAATCGCCGCATGACGAAACGACGCATGTTGATAGAGCCTGAAGCAGACGCCCGTGCGGTTGTCTCGCTCTTCGATTCATGCAAGGAAAGCGTTGATGGTGCTGCGTCCGCGACAATGCGGAGGCGGCTGAAAAGGGAACACGGAACGGACGACCCTGACGGGACCGAGACCGTGGCTGCCCCCGCAACTGTGAGCGGACAGCGCATCCACACCACGTCACTGGCGATCAGCCGGGAAGACGTGGATGCGCCGCGACCCGCGAGCCAGGAGACCTGCCATCAAACCGATCAACCACAACGGACGGGGTGTTCCGATGGACAAGAACTGGCTTTTCAGCGACGGTTTTCCGTCATCCTGCCGCTTCGCCATCTCCTGCCGTCAGTCCGGCGGAGAGAGACGATGGCCGAGCCGACTTCACGACAGCACAAGATAACGGTCTGCACCGATTGCCGCTTTACCGGCGGTCCCTGCACGCCCGGCGCCGAGCTCATCAAGCGGCTCAACCGCAGCATCGCCACGCTCGGTGAGCCGCTCGACCGCGATTTCTCGATCGCCGGCACCGTCTGCATGGCGGCCTGCACGCGTCCCTGCACCATCGCTTTCCAGGCGACCGGCAAGGCGACCTATCTCTTCGGCGACATCTCGCCCGAAGAAAACATCGACGATCTCGTCAGCTTCGCCACCACCTATGCCGAGCGCGGCGACGGCATGACGCGGGCCGCAGAGCGGCCGCGCGGGCTGAAGGGCAAGACGCTCGCCCGCATTCCGGCGGCCATGCTCGTTTCCGAAGACATCGGCGGGTGCTTCCAGTGAGCGCGCGGGGAGGGACAGGCTCATGAGCTGCACCGAGACAGGCGCTGCCCTTCACGTCGAAGGACTTTGCTGGGGCCCGCGGCCGGGGCTGACCCTGGTCGAGGACGTCGACTTTTCGATCGCGGCAGGCAGCCGGCTTGCGATCCTCGGGCCGAACGGTGCTGGAAAGACCTCGCTGCTGCGTTGCCTCTACCGCGCGGTGCAGCCGGATGCCGGCCGCATTGCGGTCGACGGTGTCGATCTCTGGTCGATTTCGGCGCGCGAAGCGGCAAAGACCATCGCCGTCGTGCTTCAGGAAATGCCCGGCGACTTCCCCTTCAGCGTGCGCGACGTGGTGATGATGGGGCGTATCCCGAGGCGGGAGGGCCTGAGCGGCTGGAGCGAGCTCGACCGCGAGCGCGTGCTGCACGCGCTCTCCCATCTCGATCTCGTCCATCTTGCCGGGAGGCAGTTCGCGACCCTTTCGGGCGGCGAAAAGCAGCGGGTGCTGATCGCCCGGGCGCTTGCCCAGGAGCCGCGCATCATCATCCTGGACGAGCCGACCAACCATCTCGACATCCGCCACCAGCTCGAGATCCTCGAACTCCTGCAGACGCTGAAGCTGACGATCGTCTCGACGCTGCACGACATCAATCTCGCCGCCGAGTTCGCGACCGACATCGCAATCGTCACGGCCGGACGGCTGACCGCCTTCGGGACGCCTGAGGAGGTTTTAAGCCCCAGAGCGCTTTCCTCCGCCTTCGGCGTCACCGCCACCGTTCACGGCACGGCCGCCGCCGGCAGTGCCCGCTTCTCCTTCTCACTTCCTCGACAGGGATCGATTTCATGAAGATCAACATTGCCTCCTCCACCTTCCTTTTCCTCCTTGCAGCCGCAACGCCGGCGCTCGCCTATCCGGTCACCGTCAAGAGCTGCAACCGCGAAGTGACCTTCGACGCTGCCCCGAAGCGGGCGATCGCCAATGACGTCAACCTCGTCGAAATGATGCTGGCGCTGAGATTGCAGGACCGCATGGTCGGCTATACCGGCGTTTCCGGCTGGAAGACGCTGGACGAAAAGCTGCGCGAGGGTGTGAAGGAACTACCAGAGCTTTCCGAAAAGTATCCGACCAAGGAAGTGCTCTTGAATGCCGATGCCGATTTCTTCTTTGCCGGCTGGAACTACGGCATGAAGGTCGGCGGCGAAGTCACGCCCGAGACCTTGGCGCCGTTCAAGATCAACGTCTATGAACTGACCGAAAGCTGCATCCACGTCATGGCCAAGGCCAAGCCGACGATGGACGACATGTTCGTCGATCTTCTCAACCTCGGTCGCATCTTCGGCGTCGAGGACCGGGCGCAGGCGCTGGTCAACGGCTATCGCGCCCAGCTTGGCGAGATCACCAAGGCGAATGCCGGCAAGGCCGACCCGACCCGCGTCTTCGTCTACGATTCCGGCGAGGAAAAGCCGTTCACATCGGGCCGCTTCGGCATTCCGACGGCGATGATCGAGGCTGCCGGCGGCACCAACATCATGGACGACGTGGAAAAGAGCTGGGTGGAGGTCTCCTGGGAGCCGGTGATCGAGCGCAACCCTGAGGTCGTCGTCATCGTCAACTACGGCGAGGTGAAGGCCGAAGACAAGATCGCCTTCATGAAGAACAACGCCGCCTTCAAGAATGTCGATGCCGTTAAAAACGACCGCTTCGTCGTGCTCGACTACGTGGAAGCAACGCCGGGGCCGCGCAACGTCGATGCGATCGCCCGCCTTGCCAAGTCCTTTCACGGCGAAGGCCTGTAAACGATGCTGGCTGAGGATGCGTCGCCTGGTGCCGTCGCCGTTTCACGTCTAGCGTCGGCGCGGGCGCTGAAGGTCGGGCTCGGCTTGCTGGCGGCGGTGCTGCTGCTTGCCGTGACGATCACCGCCGGCGTGTCGCTCGGCTCGGCGCCGATCCCGGTTGTGACCGTCTGGTCGATCGTTGCGAGCAAGCTCGTGCCGGGCAGCGTCGAGGCCTTCTGGTCGGCGGGGCGAGAAAGCATCGTCTGGGACGTGCGCCTGCCGCGCGTCATCCTGGCGGGCTTCGTCGGCGCGGGGCTGGCATTGACCGGTGCCGTGCTGCAGTCGGTCACCCGCAATCCGCTCGCCGATCCGCATCTGCTCGGCGTGTCCTCGGGCGGGGCGCTCGGCGCGATCATTGCGTTGCTCCACACCGGGCTGATCCTCGGCTTGGCCACGGTGCCGCTCTTTGCCTTTGCCGGCGCGCTGCTTGCGACCCTGCTTGTTGCCTACGTTTCGCGCGTGCTTGGCTCCAGCGCCGATCGCCTCGTGCTGGCCGGCGTCGCTGTCGCCTTCGTGTTAACATCCATCGGCAACCTTATGATTTTCCTCGGCGATCCCCGAGCGACACATACGGTGATCTTCTGGATGCTCGGCGGCCTCGGACTGGCGCAATGGACGCAGCTCGTCTATCCCGGCGTGGTGCTTTTCCTTTCGCTCGGCTGGCTCTCAATAAGGGCGCGCGAGATCAATGCGCTGGCCATGGGTGACGAAACCGCGATGACACTCGGCATTCCCGTGCGCCGGTTCCGCCTGACGCTGTTCATCGTCACCGCGCTTCTGACCGGGGTGATGGTGGCCTTTTCGGGCGCGATCGGCTTCGTCGGACTGATGGTGCCGCATTTCGTGCGGCTTCTGGCCGGCAGCGACAATGTGCGGGTCATTCCGCTCTCGGCCTTCTTCGGGGCGCTGACATTGATCCTTGCCGATCTCGTCGCCCGCGTCATCATGGCGCCGGAGGATATGCCGATCGGCGTCGTCACCGGGCTCGTCGGCGGCATCGCCTTCGTTGCCATCCTCAAGCGACGCGCGTAAAGCGTGCGGGCGGACAAGCCGGTTATGGACATCTGCCTTATGGACATCTGTTTATGGACGGGGGCCGTTCCCGGCCTATGTCCTAGCAGGACCTGAGACGCGCCGATGGGATCGGCGACAGAGACGCATAGGGAGCACCGAGTGAACGAAGCTGACATCTGCACACCGGACGACGTCCTGAAATTCTGGTTTGAAGAGCTGAGTTATGACGACTGGTTCGGGACGAGCACGGAACTCGACCAGACCTGCATTCGGCGCTTCCAGGCGTCGCACTTGGCGCTTGCCCGCGGGGTTGGCGATATCTGGCGGGCAACGCCGGAAAACCGGCTGGCGGCGATCCTCCTGCTCGACCAGGTGCCGCGCAACATGTATCGCGGCACGCCGCTGGCCTTTGCCACCGATTGCCTGGCGCTGCACGAGGCGAAGCTCGCCGTCGGTGCCGGTGCCGACATGGCGATCAAGCCGGAATGGCGCGTCTTCGTCTACCTGCCTTTCGAGCATTCGGAAAACCTCACCGACCAGACCCTGTCGGTTAAGCTCTTTACCGAGCTTGGCGATGCCTCGTACCTCGACTACGCCATCCGGCATCGTGAGGTGATCGAGACATACGGGCGGTTTCCGCATCGCAACGCCTTCCTCGCGCGTCAATCCACCGAGGCCGAGTTGACTTACCTGGCGCAGCCCGGAGCCGGATTTTAACGGAAAAGCGGCCGCCGCCGGGCATTTATCGCCGTTCTTTGCATCTTTCCGCCGTCTTTCGTATTCACATCAAAATGCGAAGACGGCCGGAGCGATTCCGGACCACGGTCTCAAAACCTGCAAGGATCATGAAATTGCGTTCTGTCGGAAAACTGCCCGCCATTCTCCTCTGCCTGCTGGCGCTTGCCGCCGGCGGCCCGGTCATGGCCCAGAAGGCGGCGCAACCGGCCCAGGCAACGGCACAGGCAGCGACCGGCCAGAAATCCGCTCAGCCGGCGCAATCGCCCCAATCTTCCCAGACCGCAACGCAGCCTGCAAACGGCAAGCCTGCGCCGGGGACCGCTCAGCCCGCTGACAACGCAGCAACGCCCGGTGCTGCAGAGCCGGCGGCGACGGCCACGCAGCAGCCGGCTGCAAACGCTGCCCAGCCGGCGGCCGATGCCGTGCCGGCGGATGCGACGCCGCCGGCCCAGAGCCAGGCTGCCGAGCAGCTTGCCAAGGCCGGCGACGAACTGAAGGGGCTCACCGACCGCGTCGAGAAGGCCAAGGACGACGACATCGTGCTTGCCGACCTCAAGGTTCAGGTCGATGCGCTCGCCAAGCAGATCATCGGCGTTTCGGTTTCGACCCGCCCGCGGCTCGACGAAATCAAGGCGCGCCTCACGGAACTCGGCGATCCGCCGGCCGAAGGTCAACCGCCCGAGGCCGACATTGTCACGGCCGAGCGCAAACGGCTGATGGCCGAGCGCGGCGCCATCAATGCGCTGACCGGCGAGGCCGAGGGTCTTTCGATCCAGGCGACGAAACTTTCCAACACCATCACCGCTACCCGTCGGGCGTTGTTTTCCAACACGTTGCTGAAGAACACCGAAGTCTCGACCGGCATGTTCGACGACGCGCTGACGGCGACGGCGGACGAAACCCGCGTGCTGTCGCGCAGCGTCGGCAGCTGGCTGAGCTTTGCCTGGAACTACAAGCGCGTGCCGCTGCTGACGGCGCTGTTCCTGTCGCTGCTCGCCGCACTCGTGTTCCTATCCGGCAGCCGCAGGCTGTTTCGCCCGCTGATCGAGCATGACATCACCGATGAGGAGCCGAGCTACTTCCGCCGCCTGTCGGTTGCCTTCTGGTCGACGCTGATCCCGACGATCGCCTCGGCGGCCTTTGCGATCTCCAGCTTCCTGTTCCTGCGTGGCTTCAATGTTCTGCGCTCCGACATCGCGCCGATCATCGCCATCACGCTCGGGGTGGCCGTGGTCGTGTTCTTCGTCACCAGGCTTGCCCAGGCGGTGCTTTCGCCGCGCGATGCGCGCTGGCGGCTGGTCAGGGTGTCGGATCGCGGCGCCCGGATGCTGATGATCGCCATCTTCGCCATGGCGCTGGTCAACGGCCTCGACTACCTCTTCGGTGGCGTCAGCGAAGCGCTCGGCTCGCCCGTGGTGCTGACCGTCGTCAAGAGCTACATCGCCTCCATCGTCATCGGCCTCATCATCATGGCCTCGGCCTGGATCAAGCCGACGCTCAGGAAGGACGAATCCTTCGACGCGCATGGGCGCGCCTGGCCGCGGCTCGTGTCGTTCGCGCTGCTGGCGACCGGCGCCTTGCTGATCATTGCCGCGGTGTCCGGCTATGTCGGCCTTGCTCGCTTCATCGCTACCCAGATCATCATCACCGGCGCAATCGTGGTGACGATGTATATCGGCATCCTCACCGGCCGGGCGGTTGCCAAGCAGGGCGCCTTTGCCGAAACCGCGGCCGGGCGCTACCTCGAGCGGCGCTACAATCTGGAACAGGTGGCCCTCGACCAGATCGGGCTTGCCGCGGGCCTCAGCATCTACGCGCTCGTGGTGATGTTCTTCATCCCGCTGATCCTTTTGCAGTGGGGCTTCCAGATCGCCGACATCGAATCCTGGGCCTACCGGATGGTGACCGAGATCAAGATCGGCTCCATCACCATTTCGCTGGTCGGCATTCTCGCGGGCGTGCTGTTCTTCGCTCTCGGCTACGCCGTCACCCGTTTCGTCCAGCGCTGGATCGACGGCAACATCATGGCGCGCAGCCGGGTGGACGCCGGCGTGCGCAACTCCATCCGCACCGGCATCGGCTATACCGGTGTCGGCCTGGCCGGCCTCATCGGCCTGTCGGCGGCGGGCATCGACCTCTCCAACCTCGCGCTCGTTGCCGGTGCTCTCTCGCTCGGCGTCGGTTTCGGCCTGCAGAATATCGTCTCGAACTTCGTCTCGGGGCTGATCCTCTTGGTCGAGCGTCCGTTCAAGGTCGGCGACTGGATCGTCAGCGGCACGACGGAAGGCTTCGTCAAGCGCATCTCGGTGCGCGCGACCGAGATCGAGACCTTCCAGCACCAGTCGATCATGATGCCGAACTCGCTGCTCATCAACGCGTCGGTCGGCAACTGGACGCACCGCAACAAGCTCGGCCGCTCCGAGATCGCCGTCACCGTCACCTATGCCAGCGACCCGCGCCGGATCATGGAGCTGCTTTCCGAGATTGCCGCCGCCCACCCGATGGTGCTGAAGAACCCGTCGCCGAGCGTCGGCTTCACCGCCTTTGGCGACGAGCGCCTGACCTTTGAACTGAGGATCTACGTGGCCGACGTCCTGACCGGCGGCGGCGTGCGCAACGACCTGCGCATCTCGATCTACGAGCGCTTCCGTGACGAGGGCATCGGTGCGCCGTTCCCGGTCAAGATCGAGGACGTTCCGGTCGAGGACCAGACCGGCATCGAGAGCCACCATCCGGAGAAGGTGGGCGAGCCGAAGGGGGCGACGCCGGCCGAGGACAGGGCGTCCGCCAAGGCTTCCGCTTCAGACAAGAAGACGGCTTCCGCGGCACCGCTCGACGAGGAGCAAGACGCACAAGAGACGAGCAGCCGCCGGACCGCCAGCCGCAGATCGAATCCCAACCGCTGATAAACGGAGCATTCAGCGCCCATTCAGCCTGCTTGCCATAAAAAGCATGCAATTCTTCTGGTGACCGACTACGTTGTCATCGGCTGAAGAGGTGGCCGGCGCAGCGTCGCGAAACCGACGGTGCGGCCGGCTCGACGAGAGGGCGGCGCCTTACGCGCCGATGGGCAATGAAGAAATTTGTGATTGCTTTGCTTTCCGGCGTGCTTGTGACCGGCGTAATGGCTGCTCAGGCGGCATCTGCCGCAACCGTCACCAACAAGGACAGCGAGACCGCCGTCCTGGTCGTGGTTGAGGGCGAAAGCCGCGTGGAAGTGGCGATTGCATCCGGCGCCACCGAAATGATCTGCCCGAGCGGCTGCTTCGTGACCGCACCGAGCGGCGACCGCATCGGCCTGCAAGGCGACGAGAACGTCGAGATCGTCAACGGCAACGTCGTCGTCAAATAACCCACCATCCTCAAGGCAACGGCGCTGCCGACGTGCCGCCGTTGCCGGGCAATCATCCGAAAGCACGCTCATCCACCTGTTCGTCTAGACGACGCGGGGCAGGTGGCTCGCGCTCGCAAGGACCGCTGGACAGCGCAAATGCAGTGAGCCGTCGTGGCCCGCTCGCTTTCCTTGCCGGCCGCTGCAATCGCTGGTCGCTCAGGCCTAATCCCATTGGATGATCGAATGAACCGCCGGCCTCGCTCGTCATGGTAACGAAGCGAGGCTGGGCGTTGGCGCTCACGTCCTCACGTTGACACGACCCGCTGCAGGTAGCACGCTCAGCCATCAGGACCGTCGCGAATTGCGGGGGTCTGCTGCGTGCGCCAGCGGATTGCCGGAGGGGAGCCATGCCATTCCTTCGCATCGCCTTGTCGTTTTTGCTCGTGCTTTGCGCATCGCAGGCACTGGCTGAAAAGCGCGTGGCGCTGGTGATCGGTAATGCGGCCTATCAGAACGTCGCGCCTCTTCCCAATCCCGGCAACGACGCTGAGGACATGGCGGCCAAGCTCGAGGGGCTCGGCTTTGAGGTGGTGCGTGGCAGGGATCTCGACCTTGTCGGCGTGCGCCGCGCGGTGCGCGATTTCGTCGGCCGGCTCGACGGTGCCGACCTCGCGCTGTTCTTCTATGCCGGCCACGGCCTTCAGGTGGACGGCGAAAACTATCTGGCGCCCATCGATGCCAAGCTCGGCTCGCAGGTCGATCTCGAATTCGAGGCGGTGCCGATGAATTTGATCCTGACCGCCATGGAGCGCAGCACACGGGTGAACGTGGTGCTGCTCGACGCCTGCCGCGACAATCCGCTCGCCGTCAATCTCGCCCGCTCGATGGGCACGCGCTCGGCCTCGGTCGGCCGCGGCCTTGCTAAGGTCGGTACCGGCATCGGCACGCTGATCGCCTTTGCCACCCAGCCCGGCAACGTCGCGCTGGACGGCGTCGGCCGCAACTCGCCCTTCACCTCGGCGCTTCTCAAGCATCTCGGCCAGCCGGGGCGCGACATCACCCGCGAGCTGATCGACGTGCGCCGCGACGTCCTGGCGGCCACCGGCGGCAAGCAGGTGCCCTGGGACAATTCCTCGCTGACGGGCGAGGTGGTGCTGAAGCCGGCCGCCGCCGGCGAGGCGGCACCGGCACGGGAGAAGAACGGCGAGCAGGCGGCCGAGCTTGCCTATTGGGAGACGATCAAGGACGCCACCGACCGCGACCTGTTCGACGCCTATCTGCAGCAATATCCTCAGGGCGTCTTTGCATCGCTCGCCAAGGCCAAGATCGCGATCATCGAACGGACTTCGGTCGCCAGGGCCGATCCGGCCGCCACGGCCACACCGGACGTGGGGGTGATGGCGTCGGTCGATCCCACGGTCCGCGCCGGCCAGGACGGAACTGCCGACCGTGTGCTCGCTCGTTCCGTGCAGGTGGAGCTCAACCGGCTCGGCTGCCGTGCAGGCGGTGAGGATGGTGTCTGGGGTGCCGGCAGTCGCAAGGCACTCGAGGCCTATGCGAAGCACGGAAAACTCCAGCTCGCGACGCTTGAGCCTTCAAGCGACGTTCTCGAACGCCTGAAGGCCGAGAAGCAGCGGATCTGCCCGCTCGCCTGCGCGCGCAACCAAGAGATCAAGGACGGTGCCTGCGTCACCATCCGCCGCGAGGCCAAGCTGCCGTCGCCTGCCGAGACGCAAGGCGTTACGAAGACACCTCAGAAGAGCACGCGCACGATTACCCCGCCGGCCGAACTGCAGAAGAAGAGCTTCGCCAACTGCCCCGCCAATGCCGATGTAGCGTTCCGCCAGATGTTCTCTCGCGGCTCCGGCCGAGGCCGCATGACCATCACCGCCACCCATTCCTGCGGCCGCGCCTTTGCCTGCCACCGTACCGCGCGCGGCCAGCCCTGGGATTGCGGCTGGCGGTGAGGGGGCAAGGACGATGGAGCCGGGTCAAGAAGGCGGAGTGCGGATCGACCAGCGGCAGGGCTTCACTCGCGCTGGCTCAAGCCCTCCGCGCCGGCCTTCGCTTGAACCGCGCCTGCCGATGCGCTTGATTGATTGCGATTGCCCCAGACGAAATAGATCGAGGCAGCGACAAACAGCGCCAGCGGCAGCATCGGATAGAGCGTGAGGTGCTCGATGTAGACGAGTGTCCTCACGAGGGAGAAGAACACAATCACTCCTTGGAGCCCCAGCGCTAGAAGCCAGATCTGGCAAACGACAATGCCGATGCCCATCGCCGTCAGAAAGACGAGCACGCAAGACCAGAGGGCGTAGGCGACCGCATGGTGGCCCATGCTCGGCTTGCGCGATCCAGGCAGCAGGCTGAGCGCGACGAGCGCGATCACGGCGCCGATCAATGCATGCGGCACAAGCGCCTTGCCGAGCAGGCCGGCGGCGAAATCGGTGGCGCGAAGTGCGCCGGTGACGATGCCGACGGGGACGTTGGCGAGCGCCAGCAGCGCAATGCAGATACCGATCGCGGCGGGCATGCCAAGCGCTTTGGCGCGTGCAGTCGAGATTTTCGCCAGCCACGCGGCAAACATAATATAGGCCGCGGGTATCGCCCAGGCGGCAAGCATGACCACGAGCTCTCCGGTTTCCGCTTCGCCGGAAGCGCCGAGAAGGCGAGCGAAAGTCGGAACGACAAAAGAGAAGGCCACGATGGCGCCAACGAACAGTCCAAGGGCCGTTCCCCATGCCTGCGCGCAACATGTGCCGCTGTTGGTCCCTTCCACGTCGGAAACTCCAGGGAGTTGATCGTAACCGCTATCCATCATGGGCGAAGTTAAGAACGGCTTTCAAACACTGGTTGCGGTTTGATAGCTTTCTCATTCCGTCGCATGTCGCGCATACTGACCGACGATGAGCGACGCAGGCGCAATTTCTGGGCTTGATTTCACCGCGGCTTGCGCAAGGATCGCCGCAAAGGTCAAAGCCGGTTCCGGCAAGGGAGAACGTTCATGAAACTCCAGCTTATTCGCAATGCCACGCTCAAGTTCGACTATGCCGGCCACACCATTCTCATCGATCCGTTTCTGGGTCCGAAGGACAGCCTGCCATCCTTCGCCGGGCATTCGCCCAACCCGACGGTCGGGCTGCCGATCGCGATCGACGAGATTCTTGCCGGCGTGGAGCTCGTGATCATCTCGCATCTGCACGAGGATCACTTCGACGACACCGCCAAGCACCGGGTACCGAAGGGCTTGCCGATCTTCTGCCAGCCGGGTGACGAGGAGGCGATCCGCGCCGCCGGCTTTCGCGACGTGACGCCGCTTTCCGGCGAGGCGCGTTGGCAAGGCCTGAAGCTCACCCGCCGTGACGGCAGCCACGGGCTTGGGCCCGTCGTGCAGGACATGGGGCCGGTCATCGGCTTCAGCCTGGAGGCCAAGGGCGAACCGTCGGTCTACTGGGCCGGCGATACGGTCTATTACCCGGCGATCGAAAGGACGATCCGCGAGACCAAGCCGGGTATCGTTGTCACCCATTCCTGCGGCGCGAAGTGGAACGGCGATCTGATCGTCATGGACGCGACCCAGACGATCGCGGTCTGCGACGCCGCCAAGGGCAGTGTCGTCGTTGCCACCCATATGGAAGCGCTCGATCACGCGACGGTCAGTCGGCAGCAACTGCGGGCGGCTGCCGATGCGCATGGCATCCCCTTGACGAAGCTGGCGATCCCCGCCGACGGCGAAGTGCTGACGCTGATCCCGCCAGTTGTCTAGTTCTGGCGATGTCCCGGGGCATGCCGGCCAACCCTAGGGAATGGAGAAAATGCTGATCTCGTTGGTGATGCCCCTGAGCGCCACGTTGTGCGACTGCGGATTGAGGCCGCGGTCGGTCAACAGGCTCGAGGCACGGGGGTCTTCGAGCACGGCGCTGGTGGCGAAGATTTCGCGCGAGGTGGCGAGATGCTGGACGCGCGAGGCGATGTTGACCGTCTGGCCGAAATAGTCCTGGCGCTCGTTGAGGTTGACGGCGATGCACGGCCCCTCGTGGATGCCGATCTTCAACAGCAGGTCCTCGGCGCCGCGCGCGTCGTTCAGTTCCCGCATCGCGTCGCGCATGCGCATGGCGGCGGCCACCGCCCGGTCCGGCGTCGGGAAGGTCGCCATGACGGCGTCGCCGATCGTTTTCACCACCGCGCCGGCCTCGGCCGCGACGATCTCGTTGACGACGGTGAAGTGGGTGCGCACCAGATCGAAGGCGGCGAGGTCGCCGACCCGCTCGTAAAGCTCGGTCGAGCCGCGCAGGTCGGTGAAGAGGAAGGTGAGGCTGGTGATCTTCAGCCGCTGGTCCACGTCGATCGTGTCGGTGCGGTAGATATCGCGGAAGGTCTGGTTGGAGAGCAGCCGCTTGGCCGTGAGGAACGGGCGGCGGCGACCCAAGATGTCGTGCAGGGTGTCGTTGGCGACGCAGACCGAGGGCAGGGTGCGCACATCCGTGTGGTTCTCCACCTGGATGCGCAGTGGCCCCGGCTGCATGGTCAGCGCCTCGTCGTGGCGATGGCCGCGGTCAAAGACCAGTGACAGCGAGCGCCGCTCCTTGGTCGGTTCGCCCTTGACGTCGATGAATTGCGCCGCATGCGTCACCGGCTCGAAGATGATGATGAATTCGGGCGGCAGTTGCAGCGAGATGACGGCCTTTTCGCCGGGCGGCAGCTCCAGCGACTCCAGCACGAAATCGTCGATCCGGGCCTCGTAGTCCTCTTCCGGCAGCTCGATGCCGGAGCCCCAGTAGATCTGGCGGAAATATTCGTGCGGCGACAGTTCGTGCGGGTTGTGCGCCTCGATGTGCCTGACGCGCGGGTTCACGGTGAAGGTGACCTCCACCATCTCGTCGAGCGTCGGCTCGTAGCCGGCGGCGCAGAGCGAGCATGTGTAGGTGTCGCTTTGCACGGTCTTCAGCGATGTGTTGCTGTCGAGAACACCGCCGCAGCCCGGGCAAAGCACGTTCCACGACAGCTCGAAGAGGCCGAGGCGGGAGGCGTGCAGGAAGGCGGCAATGACCTTTTCTTCGTCGAGCCGGTGCTCGGCGGCAAAGGCGAGTGCATTGACACGGCAGAGCTTCCGATCCGGCGCTTCCCGGACAAATCGCTCAAATACGCCGGCGATTTCAGGCTGCACGGTTTGGCGCAGCATATCGAACAGAGGCTGGGCTTCACTCATGGTGGTATCTTATACCGAAAAATGCCCGTAGGGCAGACGGATAATCAACATGGTTTCGCGTCGAAGACAGCCCTCGTGGTCTGCTGCACGGCGGCGTTTTCGTCTGGAACCCATTCAAGCCCCGGCCGTTGTGGTCGTGGACATCGGTCCTTGCACGTCAGGTGAAAATCATGACCATACTTTCCGGAAAGTGCCTTTGCGGACAGGTGCAGGTTTCGGTTCGCGGCGAGCCGCTGCGCGTCGGCATCTGTCACTGCATGGATTGCCGCAAGGAAAGCGGCTCGGCCTTCACCTTCTATGGCATCTGGCCGGCGGACCAGTTTGAATACACCGGCGAAATCTCGCAGTTCCAGGGGCGCTGCTTCTGTTCCCATTGCGGATCGCGGGCGTTTTCGGCCGATGAACAGGAGGCGGAGGTCAAACTCGGGCTCCTGTCTCAAGCGCCCACGCCGTTGAAGCCGAGCTACGAGCTGTGGGTCAAGCGCCGCGAGCCGTGGCTGAGGCCGGTCGAGGGGGCCGAACAATTTGAGGAGGATCGCGTGCGTCGAGACGATGGCGATCCGGTCGGTACGCGCTTTTAGCGCGTGTGCGCCCCTCCATTCACCACCCTTAATTAAGCGTCGATTCAGAAATGGATTGTGCTTAAGATCAAGACGTTACTGCGCGCTTGGCATGTCCGGCCGAGGCATGGCCGGAAGGCGCGGGGCGCTTTGGGGGAATGAATGTCGGCACGGCCTTTCCTGAAAATCTCCGCGCCACTGAACGCGCTTGTCGCGGCGGTTGGGCTCGTCGCCGTTGCCGCACTGACGGCGCGGGATCTCGATGCGACGGCGAAGCTGTCGCTGGAGGTCCTGCTGGCCGGCGTCTGGGCCATCTATGTCCTGCAACTGGTCGATACGGTCATCCGGCGTCGGGACGATCGCGGCCGCACGCCGGCACTCGTCATCGATCTTCTGGCCGTGGTGGTTCCTCTCGTCGGATTTCTGATCGCCGGCTCGCGTGACCAGAGCCTCTATTGTGGCATCTGGCTCTTGAAGCCGTTGCGTCACTTCACCTTCTTTCGCCTGCTTGGCCGCGTCGTGGCGCGGGCCGCCCCCAATCTCGTGGGCGTCACCTCCGTCTTCGGCATGGTTCTTTTCGGGGCGTCGCTGTTTGCCTACCTGATAGAGCGCGATATCCAGCCGGACAAGTTCGGCAGCATCCCGCAGGCCATGTGGTGGGCGGTCGTCACGCTGTCGACCACCGGTTATGGCGACGAGATCCCGATGAGCTTTGCCGGCCGGGTGCTGGCGGGCCTGGTGATGATGAGCGGCATCGGCATCTTCGCGCTCTGGGCCGGCATCCTTGCCACCGGCTTCTTCGAGGAGGTGCGCCGGCAGGACTTCGTGCGCAACTGGCAGCTGGTGGCGGCGGTGCCGCTGTTTGAGAAGCTCGGCTCGGCCGCCTTCGTCGAGATCGTCCGGGCGCTCAGGCCACGCGTGGTGCCGGCAGGCAGCATCATCTGTCGCAAGGGCGAGGCGGGCGACCAGATGTTCTTCATCGTCGAGGGACGCGTGACCATCGCGACACCGTCTCCGACGCCGGTGGAGCTCGGCCCCGGCAGCTTCTTCGGCGAAATGGCGCTGATATCGGGCGAGCCGCGCTCGGCAACCGTGAGTGCCGCCACCGAAGTCTCGCTGCTGTCGCTCTATTCGGAGGATTTTCAGGTGCTGTCGAGCAGCAATCCGGAGATCGCAGATGTCATCCGCCGCACTGCGGAAGCTCGGCGTGGCCATGTGCCCACGGAGTGAGGTTCCTGTTCCTGCGCCGCAGCCTGAACGCTTCATCTTGAGGCACGGGGCTCGTTACTTCGCCGGTCGCTCATTAACATCAGAGAAAGTCTTTCTCCTCTAGCATGGCGCCGTTGCAGCACTGCGCCGGACGCGCGCGCAGCACTGCCGGGGGACACTCTTACTGATAGGCTTTCAATGTCATTTTTCGGCGTTTCCGGGATGTACTATTCCGGTGAATCTCTGGCCGAGCACCGCATCGTGCTTGCCGAGGACTCCAACCTCTTTTCGTCGATGGTCTCCAAGCGGCTGAAAGAGCTGTTCGATATCGACGTGATCGTCTGCCGCGACTATGACGACCTGCAGTTTGCCGTCGAGAACGCAACGTTCCCGGCATCGCTTGCCATCTCCAACATCAACCTGCCGGGTGCCGAAAACGGCGAGGCGCTCAACTACCTGATCGAGATGAGCGTGCCGACGGTCGTCTTCACCGGTTCCTTCCAGGAATCGACGCGCGAGAAGATCCTGTCCAAGGAGATCGTCGACTACGTCATCAAGGACAGTGTCTTTGCCGTCGACATGCTGGCAGAATCGGTCTGCCGCTTCCTCACCAACCACAAGCACCACGTGCTGATCGTCGACGACAGCCCGACGGCGCGCGCGCTTTTGACGACGCAGCTGAAGCGCTACAACTTCCGCACCAGCTCGGCCGAAAACGGTGCAGCGGCGCTCGAGATCCTCAAGAACAATCCGGATATCGGCCTCGTCATCACCGACTACAACATGCCCGATATCGACGGTTTCGAACTGACGCGGCGCATCCGCGGCTCCTACGGTCCGCACCAGCTGCGCATCATCGGCGTGTCGTCCTCGACCAACCGGCTGCTTTCGGCACGGTTCCTCAAAGCCGGCGGCAACGACTTCGTCGTTCGTCCCTTCGTCAACGAGGAGTTCTACTGCCGCGTCAACCAGAACCTCGATACGCTGACGAAGATCCGCACGCTCAGTGAAAAGGTAGGGGTTCCGGCGAAGGCTTCGGCCTGATCCGAGAACAAACCCGTAATTATTTGGGGTCGAGCGCGCGAATTCCCGCGCACAGGTTGCTGCATTAACGAAATTGCAATCCGATCGGTCTTCAATCCGCCGCAACAGGAGCGGGGACCCCGGCCACACCAGATCGCGCCGGCCGAAAGGCCGGTGCGGCGGGACGGGGATGATCATGTATTCGGAGCCAGCGTCACCCGTTAAGGGAAGCACGCCTGCGGCTCGAGAGGGGTTGCAGGGACGTGAGATTGCGCCGCACGCCGGGCCGGGTGAACTCTGTGCAAAAGCACAGCGACAAGCGCATGCTGCTTGTCGAGGACTCCAGAATGTTCGCGACGGCGCTGAAGTACGGGCTGGAATCGATCCACGGCATTCGCGTCACCCACTGCAGTTCGCTTGCGGCGCTGCGCGAGGCGCTTGAGCAATCGCCGGAGAGTTTTTCGCTGGCCGTGCTCGACCTCAACCTGCCGGACGCGCCCAATTGTCAGGCGCTCGAATTCGTGCTCGCCCATCAGGTCCCGGCCGTCGTCTTCACCGCCGCCTTCAACGACCATACCCGCGAGGACATCCTCGGCCGCGGCGTGCTCGATTGCGTCATCAAGCACCAGCCGGAATCGATCAACCTCCTGATCGGCGCGGTCGATCGGGCACTCACCAACGGCAAGACGACGGTGCTTCTGGCCGACTCGGATGCCGCCTCGCGCAGCGAGCTTGCCGGCATCTTGAGGCGCAAGCGCATTTCCGTCTGCGAGGTCGCCTCGGCGGCCGACGCGCTGCAGGTGCTCGACAGCGGCGAGGCGGTCGATCTCGTCATCACCGACCTTGATCTTTCGGACATGACCGGTGCGGCACTCCTGTCCGAGGTCGATCGGCGACAGGGCGACGGGGCGCTGCCGGTGATCGGGCTTTCCGACAGCGGCGACCGAAGGGCCGGCGCGCGCTTCCTCGAAGCCGGTGGCACCGACTTCATCCAGAAACCCTTCCTTGAAGCGGAGTTCAACGGCCGCATCGCGCAGGCAGCGGGCGTCCAGAAGCGGCTGCAGACGCTGCAGCGGCAGGCGGCGAGCGACTATCTGACCGATCTCTACAACCGCCGCCACTTCTTCGTCGCCGGGCCAAGGCTCGTGGAACAATGCCTCAGGCGCGGCGAGCCGACCGCGATCGCCGTGCTCGACATCGACCACTTCAAACGGCTCAACGACACCTACGGCCACGAGATCGGCGACATCGTGCTGAAGCACGTCGCCAAGCGGCTCTCGGCGCTGGTGGGTGAAGAGCATCTGCTTGCGCGCCTCGGTGGGGAAGAGTTCGGCATCCTCTTCAACGGTTGCGACGTGCGGCGCGCCTTCGGCTTCTGCGATGCGCTGAGGCTCGAACTGGCGAAATCACGCATCGTTGCCGACGACGAGGAACTGACGATCACCGTCTCGATCGGCCTTGCTACCATCGAAAGCTCGGAAGCTTTCGAGAACTACCTGCACGCCGCCGACCAGTTTCTCTACATGGCCAAACACGCCGGGCGAAACCGGGTGATTTCGGAACTGGCGCTGCTCGACGCGCTGGCGTCGTGAGGGCAGGGCTTGCGGCTGGCCCGGTCCCCCAGGCCAATTCTTAAGCGGTAGTCACGCTGCACGTTTCCCCCAATTGGCGCGGTCCGTGACGGATCGATTGAACCGTTCAGGCTTGCGGAGCTTCGTTCTCCGGCACTTGTGCATCCGGCGCAATCGGCGATCATAATTGCCTTGATTTAAGCTACCTGAAATTGTTCTGTGGGAACCCTAGGTGAAAACGGCGCGGGCGCTGCCGTTGGTTCCGGGATCGCAATTCGAAGCCGCCGCGTGCGCGTCGCGGTTGAAGCCCACGGGGAGGGGAAAAGATGAATTCGCAGACGTTTACGAGTTTTGATGGTCGTATCGGTCGCCAGACCTGGTGGCTGGCGCAGATCGTTGTCGTGATCGCGACCGCGGTGGCGGTGTTTGCCGGTGCGGCGCTGCTGGGGCTTTCGGGCGTCGACAACTATGCTGCGGGATTCAGCCTCATGCATGCGCTTGTTTTCGTCGTCCTCATCGTCAGCATCTATTTCAATCTCACCATCAGCATCAAGCGCTGGCACGACCATGGTCGCTCCGGATGGTGGAATCTTGCGCTGTTCGTTCCGGTGGTCGGGCCGCTGTTCGGCCTCGTGATGCTGGGCTTCCTTGCCGGTGAAGAGGGCGACAATCGCTTCGGCCGCCCGGCGGGCTCGGGTGCCGAAGAGCCGGCCAAGCAGTTCGGCCGGGCTCAATAGTTTGATATTGGCTGGTGCGGTGTAGGCGAGGCTATTTGCTTTTCTGCGGGTAGATCGTCTCGCCGCGCCTCAGCATCTCGACGAAGGTCTCGATCTTCTTCTTGCGTCCCGCCTCGGTCTTCATGTTGTGGGTGCGGAAGGCGAGTGCGAAGCGGTTCTGGGCGCTGAGCCTTGCGAGCATGTCGCGGGCTGCAGGTTCCGCGTCGATCGCCGCCTGCAGGTCGTCGGGGATCTTCATGTCCTTGCCGCTGGCATAGGCCCGGTCCCAGCGCCCGTCAGCCTTGGCGGCATCCACCTGGCGCAGGCCAAACTCGGTCATCCGTCCCTCGGCAATCAGTCGGGCGACGTTGTCGACGTTGATCTGGCTCCAGATGCTCTTCTTGCCGCGCGGGGTGTAACGCTGCAGGAAGCTTTTGTCGTCAAAGCCCTTGCGCACCCCATCGATCCAGCCCCAGCAAAGCACGACGTCGATCGCTTGCTTGGGCGTGATCGAGGCGAGGCCGGAGCCCAGTTTGTGGGTCTTGATCCAGACTTCGGTTTCACTTTGGTGATGGGCGGCAAGCCAGACGTAGAAGCTCTGGAAATTCTTGAATTCGTGGACCTTGGCGGGATCGATTTCAACAGGGGCCATGAACCGGCATGCTCCTCACGCTGTGGAATGGCTGCCATTCAACCCCAAATGGCGCCGGGCGCAAGCGGGAGATATCCTTGTGCCAACCTCACGGTTCGTCATCCTCAGGCTTGGCCCGAGGACCCATGCCGCGCGGCGGGTTGGTGCATGGATGTCCGGGGCAAGCCGGATGGTCGAGTCAAGCCCCGATGCTCTGGTCAAGCCAGATTCTCGGGTCAAGCCCAAGCATGACGAAGAAGGGGGAACGCCGCCAAAACGAAAATGGGCGGATTACTCCGCCCATTTTCGTTTGTGTTGCTGTCGCAATTACCGCGCCATCTGTAGCGTCAGCTTGCGGTCGGCGCGCTCCTGCTGCGGCGAGCGGTTGTAGAGTTCGCGATAACACTTGGAGAAGTGCGAGGCGGAGACGAAGCCGCAGGCAACGGCCACTTCGACCACCGGCATCGACGACTGGATCAAGAGGTGACGGGCGCGGTCGAGGCGGATTTCGAGATAGTAGCGGGCGGGCGAGCGGCCCATCTCTTGCCGGAACAGCCGTTCGATCTGGCGGCGCGAGAGGTCCGCGCCCTCGGCGATTTCAAGCAGCGACAGCGGCTCGGCGAGGTTCGCCTCCATCAACTCGATGATCGACAGCACCTTGGCGTTCTGCACGCCGAGGCGGGCACGCAGCGGCAGGCGCTGGCGGTCGTGCGGGCCGCGCACGCGGTCGGTCAGCGCCTGTTCGCAGACGCGGTTGACGAGGTTTTCGCCAAAATCCTGGTCGATCAGGTTCAGCATCATGTCGAGCGAGGCGGTGCCGCCGGCGCAGGTGTAGATGTTGCTGTCGATCTCGTAGAGGTCGGCATAGACGTCGACCTGCGGGAAGGCTTCGGAGAAGCCCGGCAGATTTTCCCAGTGGATGGCGCAGCGCTTGCCCGTGAGCAGGCCGGCGGACGCCAACACATGGGCGCCCGTACAGAGGCTGCCGACGGCGACGCCGCGATTGTAGACTTCGCGCAGCCAGGCATTGACCGACTTGTTGTTGAAGTCCTCGACATAGATGCCGGAACAGACCAGCACCATCGACGGGCGGTTTTCGCCGCCGAGGAACTTGCGCTCGTCGGCAAGCGACGAGTTGACCTCAAGTGCGATGCCGCTGGAGGAAAGAACCTTTTCGCCGTCCGACGAAGCGAGGCGCCAGGTATAGGCCTCGTAGCCGAGCATGCGGTTGGCGATGCGGAGCGTTTCGATCGCCGCCGAAAAGGGCAGCATGGAAAAGTTCGGCACCAGGAAGAAGACGAGAGAACGCTTTTTGGTCAGTGGCTTGTTCATGAGGCTTCCCATGCTTGGCGATGCGGCTATATTCGTCGCTTGGAAGATACTCTTCGGCTTGTCTGTTTGCGACATTGGCATGGAAAGCAGCGACCGCAAAGAGATTTCGCATTGCGACATTGGGCGCAAAAAGGCGGTTCCGCCGGACTTTTAGCGTTTTGTAAGGAAAGCGACAGTTTTCGCAGTGCCGTTGACGCTATCTGACAAGAACTTCCGGAGATACGCAACAATTGCAAAGCGCGCGCCAGGGTTGTATTTGTCGATTGCGACACTTTCAAAGCCGCTTTGAGGTGTCGGTATGAGACAAGTGGTCTTCTTGGACACCCGGATCATTTGAAGAAAAGGTGCAAGGTCGGCTCGGCCGGCGATCACGCTTGGTTGCGCTGGGCGCGTCCGGCATTACATGCAATGGATGCAGCCGCTTCAGGAGGACATTTTTCATGAGGCAGGATTCCGCGACGACAGGTCAGCGGATCGTCTCGCGGATGAAGCTTCTCTGGACGGTTTCGATCATCACGGCAACGACCGTCATCGGTGCCCACAGCGGGTGGGAAGGCCACGGCATCGTTGGAGCGTTGGCGCTGGGGTTCGTGGGCCTCGTCGCAGGCGCATACCTCAGTTCACCGTCACTTCTCCTGCAACTGCTGACCTGAGCCGTTCGCGCGCCGGATTGCGGGGGGGGCTACAGGGCAAAAGAAAAAGGGCACCGCCTTGTCGGCGACGCCCTTCGGTTTCCGGTCAGCCAGGCTCAGAAAGAGAGCTTACGCTGCCTTCATTGTTCGGTCTTATGCACCGCATCGTCCACCGACGGAAAGCCGATGTCCTTCAGCGTGTCATAGGACAGGTTTTCGAGCGCCCGTTCCTGGCGATAACGCTTCCAGACCGCCCAGGCACGAACTTGCAGATTGAAGAGACCTGGAAGGGACGAGTGGGAGGATGCCCGTTCCGAGGCCGATGAAAACTGAGTGTTGGACATTTCATGGCTCCTTCTGAGTGTCTCAGATGGTCGCGACCATGATGGTAGTTATGGCGCAACCTGATCTATCATTCCAACGAATATGTTTGATGCGTCTCATCAAACATGGTGATTGATTAGCGGGTCCGCAAACATCACGTCGTCGCGGACTCTCTTCGGCAGTTTGGCGAGTTCGCGCCGGGCTTCCACCCGATTTCGCGCGATCTGTTTTTCGCGTCGCTGCCGGACAACACCGTCAAGGACGGCGATCATTTGGGTAAGGGTGTTGAGGACCATGTCGTTGCTCCTTCGATGCTGTTTTTCTACCACTGCATTCGACCGTGGGCTGTTACAGAGGGAACTCTTCGAAGCGGCGATAACAAGCGCTGCGGTGGACATGGGCTTCTCCTTTCTTCCTCGTCCTTGAGCTTGACTATCGGCCATAGCTGATGTTCAATCAAACGAAATGAAGTGAACCAATCTTTCAGTTTTTTTGAATGAGGTTGCCGCCATGAACATGCTGATGCGCCATGCGCTTCCGCTTCTCGAAATGGATGTGCTGAAGACCTTCGTCGCCATTGCCGAAACCGGCAATTTCACCACGGCTGCCGAGACCGTCTATCGCACGCCGTCGGCCGTCTCGATGCAGATCAAGAAGCTCGAGGAGATGCTCGGCTGCACGCTCTTCCTGCGTGACGCCCGCTCGGTGACGCTGACGCCGAAGGGGGAGATGCTGCTCGGCTTCGCCCGCCGTCTCCTGTCCCTCAACAACGAGACCGTGTCGCGCTTCCTGTTGCCGGACATGAACGGCGTCGTGCGCGTTGGCGCACCCGAGGATGTCGGCGAACGTATCCTGCCGGAGGTGCTGAAGCGGTTTGGCGATTCCTATCCGAACGTGACCGTCGACGTGTCGATCGGCATGAGCAACGCCATGCGCAAGAAGGTCGACGAGCACCGGCTCGACATCGCCATTTTCAACAGCCTGACCGAGGGCGTGCCGCGAAACGGCGAGATCCTGATGCAGGAAAAGCTCGTCTGGGCGGGCGCCAAATGCGGCAATGCGCATCTGAAGGATCCGCTGCCGGTGTCGATGTGGGAGGATGGGTGTGTCTGGCGGGCGGACGCGGTGGAAAAGCTCGCGCGCGCCGGCCGCAAGTTCCGCATCGCATTCCTCAGCGCCTATACCACCGGCCAGCGCGCCGCCGTTCTCGCGGGCCTCGCGATCGCGCCGCTGCCACGCTATCTCGTTCAGGGCGAAATGGTGCAGCTTGGCGAGCGCGACGGCCTGCCGGACCTCGGCCACTACAATATCGGCCTGCAGGTGATCACCGACGCGCCGGCCCCGGTACTCGCCGTCGCCGACCATGTGCGCGACGCGTTCGCCGATTTGCAGGCGCAGTAAAGAAGGGGGCGTGCTTGCGGTTCGGCTGCTTCTGCTCGCTGCTGTTCATCGCGCTCCGGCGCATCCGTTCGGGCCGCAGATGGCAGGGTGAGCAACCGTGACCGATAAGCCGCGCGCCATACTCGATCCGATCGACCGCCTGTCGGAAATTGTCTTTGGCCTGTTGATGGCGCTCACCTTTACCGGAACGATGAGCACGGTCACCGGCGAGGAGGGCGGCGTCAGGACGGTGCTCGTCGCCGCGTTCGGCTGCAATCTCGCCTGGGGCATTGTCGACGGTGTCATGTATGTGCTGGCGACCGTCGTCGAGCGCACGCGGCGCCAGGGCTTCATCGAGGCGCTCAGGCACGAGCCGCTGGAGCGCGCCCGTGACATGTTTCTCGACAATCTGCCGGACGACGTGCGTCGCGTGTCTTCCCCCAAGGAAACCGAGGCGCTGTTGTTGCGGGTGAGGGCGCTCGGCCATGATCCGAGGCACAGAACCGTCACCGGCCGCGACCTGAAGGCCGCTTTCGCCATCTTCCTGCTCGTCGCCATCTCGACGCTGCCGCCAAGCATTCCGTTTCTCCTGACCGACAATGTCGGTCTCGCCATGCGCCTGTCGAACGGCATCGCGCTTGTCATGCTCTTCATCATCGGTGCCCGCCTCGGCCGCTACATGGGCCGCAGCTCCTGGCCGATGGCCTTTGCGATGGCCGCGATCGGCGCGGTTCTGGTGGTGGTGACGATCGCGCTTGGCGGGTAGCGTTCGGTTGAGGCGCCGCGCGCCGGCCCATCATAACCGGGGTTCAATCCAGGCAGATTGGCGGGCAGGAACGGCAGCCCTTTTGTTTTCTCGGCCAACCGATAGGGTGAGCCTCGCCACCAGGATAGCCCCATGAAGCTTGCTCACATCAACTTGGTCGCTCGCGATGCGTATGCGCTCGCCGCATTTTACGTCAACGTCCTGGAATGCGAGTGCCTTCGCGAACCCAGGATGTTAACCGGCGAAAAAGTGGGGATAGGCAACGGGATTGCGAACTCCGAGATCTGCTCGATCTGGCTCAAATTCCCCGCTCTCGACCGCCCCTTCCTGGAGATACACCAGCACAAGGTCATGCATGATCGCGGCCAGCCAAGGGTGAATGAGCCGGGCTTTGGACACCTTTCATTCCAGATGGAAGACATTCGCGCCGTGCTGTCAGAGATCATACGGGCAGGTGGAAGCCAGATTGGTGAGATCACGGACTTCGGGACGAAGGATCAGCCGTACTTCATTGCATACGCACGCGACCCTGAAGGCAATATTCTCGAGCTCGAGCAGACCGGGGACGATCCGCGCACCTGACTGTTCCAGAAAGAAGCGGCCGTGCCGTCTCAAGTGAGTGCGGCCCATCCCCGGCCGCCTCCGATGCCGCATTTTGCAATGCGGACGCGACGCTCCGATCCACGCTCACCCATTGACGCGGGCGTTTTTCTTCCCAATAGGGTCAGGCCGACGAATGTGGCGCACGCCAGCCACACAGCAACAGGAGTATGACCGTGAGCGAACCGACCGTAGCCGAGGCAACAACCCGCATTTATGAATCGCTCAACGCGGACAATGCCGACATCGACCTGCACATCGCGACCCTCAAGGCGGCATTGGTGCGGGCAGGTCTGAAAGAAGCCGTGTTCGATCCGGCGAAGCTCGTGCAGAACAACCGTTCCGGCCGGAAGCTGATGCAGGCCTATTTTCGCCAGCGCGGCGTGACGGTGAAGTTCGCGGCCGAGTGAAGCCCCGCACCCAAGGGGCCCTGGCGGCCCAACCGATCATGTGCCTCTCAAGGCAACCTGCCGTTTGCCTTGATCGTCAGGTCGGGACGATCAAAATCGTCATTGTTGAAGACAGCGTCCGCATTCAGGCTTGGCGCGCAAATGCGCTCGTAGAGACTGTATGCGGGCTGATATCGCGTCGCATAAAGCTGGCGAGCCGCGTCCATTCCCCCCAGTAGCTGGGCGTCGCGCTCAACGCCGCGCCGTTCGCAAACAGCCTCGGCGGTCTCGACAAAGATCGCTAAATCCCAGTTGCCTGACAGTTCAGGGCGCTGCAGGAACGTACCGTCCACGATGAGGATGGCATCAGGGGAAGCCGCCTTTGCCTCCTCATCGATTGGTTCATCGTTCAAGAGATCAAAGGATGCCGTGCGATATGCGCGGCTACCATCCGGCCCGAGTGGCTCGAGAAGCAGCGCATTGATGGCCGGGAGATCACGCGCATCGTAATAGTATCCCTCTGGCGAGTTCCGCCCGCGCGCATAGCGTTCGGTTTTCGGCCTGTGGAAGCCGTCGATGGAGGTGCGAATTACCTCCCTACCGCTCGCAACAAGGATTTCGGAAAGTTCATCCGCAAGCGTCGTTTTCCCAGATGCGGTCCGGCCATCAATTGCAACCCGAATTGGTCTTGCGACGGTGACTGATGAGATCGCAGTAGCAAGCGCCTGTAAAGCAGCCGCGCGGTTCGGATAGGACAAGATAACACTCCCTATGAAATCGAACGCGTAAGTAGCTGCAGCAATTGACAGTTTTACGTCACAGACTGCTCTTTGCGCAAAGTTGCCGGCCGCGGGGCGGCCAAGCGGCGGCCGGACTGGCGAAGCGCCCATGGGCAAGGGCTCACGCCCTTATCGGTGCCTGGCGGATGTGGATTTCGATCAGACGCTTTAATTCGGCAAGATCGCGCGCCTCGAGCGCGTCGACCATCAGGTGGTGCTCGCGGGCCGATTGTTCGATGCGGGCGCGGGTGCGCCATTGCGAGACCGGGGCCGAGGCCGTGCGCTGGCGGATTTCGGCGATGATGTTGACCAGTTCGATGTTGCCCGACAGCATCAGAAGCGCGCGGTGGAAGGCGAGGTTGGCGTCGTAGTGCTCCATGATCGAGCCGCGGAACGACATTTCATCGAAGACCTTGGCGAGGTCGCGTAGTTCTCTGATGGAATCCGGCGTCACGTTGGCGATCATCCGGTCGGCGACGCCGGTTTCCAGGATGACGCGGATGTCGCTGATCTCGCGCGTGCGCTGGTCGTCGAGTTCATAGACCTGGTAGCCGCGGTTGGGATTGTGCTGCACCAGGCGCTTTTGCGACAGGCGGTCGAGTGCTCGCCGCACCTCCGGCCTCGTGCAGTCGTAGCGGCGTTCGAGATCGATCTGCTTCAGCCAGGTGCCGGCCGGCAGCGTTCCGGTCAGAATGTCGTGGAGCAGGAGGTCGGTCACGTCCTTCTTGTCCTCCGTCGCTTCTGCCACCGTCAGATTGTCGCTCATCGTCCGTCCTGTTTTTTCGTTTCCATTCCACCGCGCTCATCCATGGCGCTCATTGACCGAGCTCTGGCGGAATTGGCTCCATTATTGGAGAAACTATGATGCCGCCCGAGACAATTCAATGCGGGCGAGGGGCTTTTCTCAGTCAGTTTCAACGCCTTGGGGCAGAAGGCGTCGGATGGCGCATGGCATTCTGAAGCCGCCACTCTCAGCCGTGATCCGCTGCCCGGTGGCGCCGTGTGGCGCCAAGCGAAATATTTCATGACACCTCTCTTGTGTATCCAAAAATGATTCCGTAAATTGGCGCCAATTCTGGATACTATCATTGGGGGCGCCGGTAAACCATGAAGAATTCGCATGCCGTCTGGGAGATGCTCGAAGCCAAGCGTGATCAGTTCTTCGCGCTCAGCGACCGGGTCTGGGACACGCCGGAGACCAATTACGAGGAGTATCGGTCGTCAGCCGAGCACGCCACGCTGCTGGAAGCCGAAGGTTTCCGCGTCGCACGCGGCATTGCCGGCCTGCCGACGGCGGTCATGGGCGAGGCGGGCGAGGGTGGGCCGGTCATCGCCATCCTTGGCGAGTTCGACGCGCTTCCCGGCCTCAGCCAGGAGGCGGGCGTGGCCGAGGAACGGCCGCTCGTTGCGGGCGGCAACGGCCATGGCTGCGGCCACAACCTGCTCGGCGCCGGCGCGATGATGGCGGCGACCGCCGTCAAGGACTATCTGGCGGCAAACGGCCTGAAGGGCCGGGTGCGGTACTATGGCTGCCCGGCGGAAGAGGGCGGCTCCTCCAAGGGCTTCATGGTGCGCGCCGGCGTGTTCGACGATGTCGACATCGCCATTTCCTGGCATCCGGCCCCCTTTGCCGGCGTCAACAATCCGGTGTCGCTTGCCTGCAACGAGATCAATTTCCGCTTCCATGGCCGCGCGTCGCACGCTTCTGCCGCCCCCCATCTCGGCCGCAGCGCGCTCGATGCGGTCGAGCTGATGAATGTCGGCGTCAACTATCTGCGCGAGCACATGCCGTCCTCGGCGCGCATCCACTATGCCGTGACCGACACCGGCGGCCACGCGCCGAACGTGGTGCAGGCGCGCGCGGTCGTGCGCTACCTCATCCGCGCCCGCAACCTGCCGGAGCTGCTAGATCTTTCCGAGCGAGTACGCAAGGTTGCGGAAGGTGCGGCGCTGATGACCGGAACGACGGTCACGGACGAGGTGATCAGCGGCGATGCCAACCTCGTCGGCAACACACCGCTCGAAGCGCTGATGCACCGCCATCTCGAACATCTTGGGGCCCCGCAGTTCGATCACGCAGACCGGCAGATGGCCGCCCGCTTCCAGGAGACCTTCACCGGCGAGGACATCGCCTCGGCCTTCGAGCGCTTCGGCCTGAAGCTGCGGCGTGGCATCGCCCTTTGCGATACGATCTTCCCGCCGGAAAGCGGCAATGGCACGCTGGTCGGCTCCACCGATGTCGGCACCGTCAGCTGGGTCGTCCCGACCGTGCAGATGCGCGGCGCGACCTATGCGATCGGCACGCCCGGCCACTCCTGGCAGCTGGTTGCCCAAGGCAAGTTGCCGGCCGCCCACAAGGGCATGGAGCATGCGGCCAAGGTGATGGCGAGCACGGCGCTCGACCTGATCCTCGACCCGGCGCTGATCGAAAAGGCCAAGGCCGACCATGCCGCAAGGCTTGAGGGCACGCCCTTCGTCAACCCTATTCCTGACAACGTCAATCCGCCGCTACCCGAGGGGCGCCATGAATAGGACGTCCTCTGAGATAACGCTATTGCGGGAGGCGCGGCGATGACGGAGCCCGGTATCCTCGACATCATCAGTTTCGGGCCTGACGGCTGGGGCCATGCGCTCGCCGTCGGTGCCTGGATGACCATCCTCATTGCGCTTTCAGGCTTTGCGATCGGCGCCGTCATCGGCACCTTCGGTGCCTGGGCCAAAATTTCCGGCGGTCCGGTCACGCGCATGGCCGCCGAAACCTACACCACGGTCCTGCGCGGCCTTCCCGATCTCCTGGTTATCTATCTCTTCTATTTCGGCGGCAGTGCTGCCATCACCGCGGTCGGCCAGTTCTTCGGCGCCGAAGGCTTCGTCAGCTTTCCGGGCTTTCTCGCCGGCGCGCTTGCCGTTGGCGTCACGTCAGGCGCGCAGCAGACCGAGGTTTTCCGCGGCGCCTTTCGCGCGGTCCATCCGGGCGAACTGGAGGCGGCGACCGCCTGCGGCATGGGGCGCTTGCTGAAATTCCGCCGCATCACCGCGCCGCTGACGCTGCGCCACGCCCTTCCGGGTCTCGGCAATGTCTGGCAGGTGGTGCTGAAGGAATCGGCGCTGGTATCGGTGACAGGCGTCGTCGAGCTTCTGCGTCAGTCGCAGATCGGCGCCGGCTCGACCGGGCGACCGTTCGATTTCTTCTTCATCGCCGCACTCGTCTATCTCGCGATCTCCACCGTGTCGGGCCTGCTTCTGCAGCTCAGCGAACGCCGGCTGTCGCGCGGCGTCAGGAGGGGCTGATGGACATCAACTTTGCTCTTGAAACCTTCCTCGAGCTCGTCTCGGCGCTGCCGTTGACGATCGAGCTGGCGGTGACATCCGTCGCGCTCGGCTCGGTGCTCGCCATGCTTCTGGCGCTGTCGCGGCTGTCGGGCATTCTCGCGCTCGACCTTTTTGCCCGCGCCTATGTGTTTCTCTTCCGCGGAACGCCGCTGCTCGTGCAGATCTTCCTGATCTATTACGGCCTCAGCCAATTTCCGGCGGTGCGCCACAGCATTTTCTGGCCGATCCTGCGCGAGCCCTACTGGTGCGCGGTGCTGGCGCTGATGCTCAACACCGCCGCCTATGCGAGCGAGATCATCCGCGGCGGCCTGCTTTCGGTGCCGCATGGCCAGGTGGAGGCGGCGCGCGCCTGCGGCATGGGTCGCCTGATGATTTTCCGCCGCATCGTGTTGCCGCAGGCACTTCGCCAGGCGCTGCCCGGCTACGGCAACGAGGTGATCTCGATGATCAAGGCGACCTCGCTTGCCTCGATCATCACCCTGATGGAAGTGACCGGCGTTGCCGCCCGCATCATCTCCGAGACCTACCGCGTCATCGAGGTCTTCGTCGTCGCTGGCGCCATCTATCTCGCCATCAACTTTCTTCTGACCCGGCTCGTCGCTTTTGCCGAGCACCGGCTGAACCCGCAATCGCGCCCGCCGCTGGCCATGTCCGGGGTACTCAAGGGGGAACTGCAGTGAACATCTCCGCCAATGTGACGACACCGGACGCAACCAGGAATGTCGCGATCCGCGTGCGCGACCTGCATAAGAGCTTCGGCCCGGTCGAGGTGTTGAAGGGCGTCTCGCTGGAAGCGTGCGAGGGCGAGGTGATTTCCATCCTCGGCTCGTCCGGCTCGGGGAAATCGACGCTGCTTCGCTGCATCAACATGCTCGAGGTTCCGAACTCCGGCACGATCGAGGTGGCCGGCGAGGCGATCGGGCTGAAGACGATGAGCGACGGCCGCGGCCGCCCGGCCAACCAGAAGCAAGTGGACCGAATTCGCTCCGAACTCGGCATGGTGTTCCAGAGCTTCAATCTCTGGTCCCACAAGACCGTGCTCGAAAACGTCATCGAGGCACCGGTGCACGTGTTGAAGCGGCCGCGCAAGGAAGCGATCGAGGAGGCGGAAGCGTTGCTGGCCAAGGTCGGCATCGCCGACAAGCGCAACCACTATCCCGCGCATCTCTCGGGCGGTCAGCAGCAGCGGGCGGCGATCGCCCGGGCGCTCGCCATGCGCCCGAAGGCAATGCTCTTCGACGAGCCGACCTCCGCACTCGACCCCGAACTTGTCGGCGAAGTGCTGCGCGTCATGCGCGGACTCGCCGAAGAAGGCCGCACGATGCTGGTCGTCACCCACGAGATGGGCTTTGCCCGCGACGTGTCGAGCCGGGTCGTCTTCCTCCACAAGGGAACGATCGAGGAAGAGGGCGCACCGCAGGAGGTGTTCACCCGCTCGAAATCCGAACGCTTCCGTCAGTTCATCAACAGCTGAGGCCGGGCCCTAAAGGGCCGGGTCGAAGAAACCAATCATCATAGTAAAAAGGGGAATATCTGCATGAAGAAGACCAACTGCGTAAAGACGAGCGCGATCATGGTTGCGGCTCTAGCCGTTGCCGCGGGCGTCCTTTCCGCACCGGCCAACGCCGAGGAGAAGAAATGGACCAAGATCACCATTGCCACCGAAGGCGCCTTTCCGCCCTATAACCTCACCAAGCCTGACGGCACGCTCGACGGTTACGAGATCGAGCTCAGCAAGATCCTCTGCGCCCATATGAAGGTGGAATGCACCGTCGTGCCGCAGGCCTTCGATGGCCTGATCCCGGCGCTCAACGCCGGTAAGTTCGACGCCATCATGGCCGGCATGTCGGCGACGGAGAAGCGCAAGGAAGTCATCGACTTCTCGATCTCCTACGGCAGCACCGGCCAGGCCTTTGCGACGATCAAGGGCGGCGAGCTCGAAACGCTGCCGATGAAGGGCGAGTTGTTCTCGCTCGCCTCCAACGAGGCTGGCGCCCGCAAGGCGGTGGACGAGCTGAAGCCGCTCGTCGAGGGCAAGACCATCGGCGTCCAGACCGCCTCGATCGCCGCCCGCTTCATCGACGAGTACCTGAAGGATGTCGTGGAAGTGCGCGAGTACAAGACCACCGAGCAGCACGATCTCGACCTCGTAGCCGGCCGCGTCGATTTCGTCATGGCCTCGATGGGCTACCTGATGACCGCAGTCGAAAAGCCCGCCAACAGCGACATGGTGATCACTGGCCCCCGCTTCCAGGGCGGCTTCCTCGGCGCCGGCAGCTCGGTCGGCCTGCGCAAGAGCGACCCGGAACTGAAGGCACTGTTTGACGACGCCATCAAGACCGCCAAGGCCGACGGCACGATCAAGCGCCTCTCGGAGAAGTGGTTTGGCTTCGACCTGACGCCGCAATAATCGCGACCTGTTACCGCTGCAAAACAAGCGCCGCGCGTTCACCTGACGCGCGGCGTTTTTGCGCGTGGAGGAAGCGTTGCTTTTCATAAGTCAAGGCTTATAATAAGTCATGACTTATGAAGGCAGAGTGCTTGTAGCCCTGGCAGACCCGACACGCCGGGCGATCTTCGAAAGGCTTGCCGAAACGCGTTCGTCGGTCGCCGATCTCGTCCGCGCGCTACCGGTCTCGCAGCCGGCGATCTCCCAGCATCTGAAGGTGCTGAAGGAGGCGGGGCTGGTGGGCGCCGAGCCTGAAGGTCGAAAACGCATCTATTCCATCGATCCGGCCGGGCTCGGTCCGCTCCGGCAATGGCTCGACCGCTTCTGGGAGGATCAGCTGGCCGCCTTCAAGGCGCTCGCCGACAGCGACGAAGCGGCGGCACCCGGACAGGCGAAACCGGAGCGACAGGCCAACAGCGGGCTATAGGCGATACTGGGCAGGGCGACAGGAGGAAGGACATGCAAAGGATCGAACCGGCTCCGGTCGTGAAATCCGTCACCGTCAGTGCGCCACCTGAGCGCGCCTTCGAGATCTTTGTGGCGCACATGGGCGACTGGTGGCTGAAGACCCATAGCCTGACCGCAAGCGGCCAGAAAACCGTCGTCGTCGAACCTCGCGCCGGCGGGCGCTGGTACGAGATCGGTCAATCCGGTGAGGAGAAGGAGTGGGGGCGGGTGCTTGCCTACGAGCCGCCGCGGCGCATTCTTTTTGCCTGGCAGCTCAACGCCGACTGGGATTTCGACCCGGACTTCCGCACCGAGGTAGAGCTGACCTTCGTCCGGACGGCCGATGGCGGCACCACTGTGCGGCTGGAGCACCGCGACCTCCAGAACTATGGTGCCAAGGCGGAGGAAGCGCGCAAGTCGCTCGATTCCGAAGGCGGCTGGGCAGGGTTGCTCGGCGCGTTTACGGCGAGGGCTGGGTGAGGCCGGCCTGCCTGGAGCCATGTCGAAGAAAGTGTGCGGCAGAACTTGTTTCGAACACAATCGCCATTTACATGCCCAATCACCGGTGTTGCTTATGAGCGCTGAAACGTTCGCCGCTCGCAATCGCCGCGTCGCTTTAGACTTTTGACCACGGATGTACTGGCACGGGTGTAAGAGCGATGATGAGGAAGGTCGGTGCGGTTTCGCCCCGGCCTTTTTTGTTGGCCGCACGACGAAATGACGTTCTTCATCTGGCCATCAGTTCCCGCCGCTTTAAGGCTCGCTTCTGCCCAGCCGCCTATGTTCATCCGACGTTCATGACGGGTTTCTAAAAGTGTCCCGACGATAAACAGTTGGATGAGATGATGAAGAGAATAGGTGCAGTCCTCGTAGCTGCCGCTACGGCGCTGTCGGCGGTCTCGGCCCATGCCGTGCCCATGTCCCCCGTTTCGGTCGGGCAGTCGGTTTCCCAGCCGGTCGAGTTGATCCATCACAAGCCGGGCCATTACGGCGGCCCGCCGCACAAGCGGGGCTACGACAACTATCGCTACAGCAGCAAGCGCTACAATGCCGGCCCACGCTACGGCTATTACAACGGCTATGAGGGTTACCGTTACCGCCGCGACGGCTACCGGCGCCACAGTGACGGCTGGTGGTATCCGCTGGCGGCATTCGGGGCAGGTGTGGTGATCGGTGGCGCGATCGCGCAGCCACCCCGCAGGGTCTATTCCAATGCGCCGTCCGCGCATGTCCAATGGTGCTACGACCGCTATCGTTCGTACAGCGCCTACGACAACACCTTCCAGCCCTATTACGGGCCGCGCCAGGAATGCGTATCGCCCTACTATTGATCGGGGCGGCGACCGGTGGACAGCCATCGGTTTGAAAACGCGATCGCCCCTGAATGCCGGATGAGGCGGGATCGGCCGGCACATTGCCTGACGGCAATACCGCCTGACCAATGTGAACGATCGAGGGGCGGCCCCAGCCGCCCCTGACGCCGTCAATCGTCGTGGTTCGATATCCTGCCCCGCTGGCGGTTCTCGTTGGTCTTGCCGTTTTTCCCGGGGTTACCGGGCTTGTTGACCCCGGCGGCAAGTTCCATCGCCTTTGTCGTTTTGAGAGACGGCTGCTTTTCGGTAGGCACGGATGAAATGGCTGCGAAGGCGGAGCCCGCAAAAGCGAGCGACGCCGCCACGGCGATGATGATCTTCATGAGGTGTCTCCTCGGTTCAAGCCACCTGCTACGCGGCAGGCACCAAGGCGTAGACCCGCTGACGGCCGTGGCACATACGGCAGTTGCCGTATTTCGACGTGGCTGAGCCCCCCGAAAACCTCAGATGGTTAGCCGGAGCTTAAACGCAAGACGCCCACCGCAGTCCCGGAGGAAAGGTGAGCGTCACGACAGAATTGATAGATCGGAAGGCGAGCGGGACGAGCCCTATTTCGTCGGCGTCGGCGTCGGCCGCACGAGCGTGACCACCCTTGGCTTTGACGGGGCGTCCAGCCACTCGATCCACTTGTCCCGTTCCTCGATCGTGTCGAAGAACCGCCAGAGCTTGTAGTCGTCTTCGGTGGTCTGCAGCATTTCCCCGATCGATACGAGCTCGAGCGGCAGTGGCACCTCGTTGCCCTCGAAGCGAATGAAATAGATGCCTTCGGCAGCAAGACGAATGACCTGGCCGGTGCCGTAAGTCCCATCGGGATCATCGACCGTGAAGTACATACCGGTCAGGGTGTCGAGAATCTTGTCTTTCATCATGTTCGAATGCCAGTTCAGGAAAATACGAGGTCATCAGACGTTCGCTCGCCGTCGGGATTAAGGCAAGCCGAAATCTCCGGTGTCCACATTCGCCGAGGGGCAAGGTGGTTTGGGTTGAAGCGTGGGCCAGACCACCCACGCTCGCCTCCCGAACGTCAGTTCGCGATGCAGGCCGAATTGTTGCCGGATATGCAAGCCTCGATTGGCTTCATGTCCTGGTACATGACGAGCCCTCCAAAGAGGATGATCCAGCCCGAAAGCAGCAACGCTACCCAACCAATGACGATGGCGACCATCTTAGGTGTCGGGAGAGCGCGGACAACAATCAACACAGCTTCGATGACGGTTATCAGGCCGGCCACATAGAGGGCTGTGCGCGAACACGACAGGAATGCCTGCCGCGCCAGATGAACTCCCCAGGTCTGGGTTGCCGCCAGGAACATTGTCGCTGACGCGGCGTAGAAGACCCCCGCCACGGCCGCGATCGGATAGGACGTCAAAAAAGACTCATTCGATCCGGAATCGTCGCTCACGCGTGCCCCTTCCAAGAAATCCCTTTGGCGATTACTCCCGGCTGCGTCTGCGCCGACGACCGCCGCCCTCGCCATCATCGGAACCCGCCTTGCGCTCCGGCAAGGTTACGACGGTCGAGAGCTTCGGGAAGGTGTCGACCTTGTTCGGCATCGCCATGGCATTGACGAAGTGCTCCTGAAACTTTGATTCAAGAGCCGTCTCTATCTTCTCGATTTTGCTGACGGTTTGCTCGATCTCACGGCGGTGGCCGCGGTTAAGCAGCGCCATCAGTGCGCCGGTGCCGGCGGCGTTGCCGACAGCCTTGACCTCGTCGAGGTCGCAGTCGGGAATGAGGCCCAGGACCATCGCGTATTTCGGGTCGATGAACGAGCCGAAGGCGCCGGCAAAGCGGATGGTGTCGACATGTTCGATATCGAGCTTTTCCATGAGCAGCTTGATGCCGGCATAGAGCGCTGCCTTGGCAAGCTGGATGGCGCGGATGTCGTTCTGCGTCACCGTGATGCGCGGTTCGCCGTCGTGCAGCAGGTAGGAGAAGGTGCGGCCGTTCGGGATGATGCGCCGGCTTTTCTCCGCCATCGCGCCATCGACCACGCCGTCCTGCGAGATGATGCCGGAGAGATACATTTCTGCGACGATCTCGATGATCGCGGAGCCGCAGATGCCGGTCACGCCGACGCTGGCCGCGGCTTCCGCAAAGCCTTCCTCGTCCGACCACTTGTCGACGCCGATCACCCGGAAGCGCGGCTCAAGCGTGACGGGGTCGATGCGCACGCGCTCGATTGCGCCCGGGGCGGCGCGCTGGCCCGACGAGATTTCAGCGCCCTCGAAGGCGGGGCCTGTCGGGGAAGAGGCGGCGACGACCCGGTCCTTGTTGCCGAGCACGATCTCGGCGTTGGTGCCGACATCGACGAGCAGCATCATCTTGTCCTGGCGATAGGGCCCTTCGGCGAGCGTTGCGCCGGCAGCGTCGGCGCCGACATGGCCGGCGATGCAGGGCAGCATGTAGAGCCGGGCGCCGCGGTTGACGTCGATATCGATCTCGTGCGCCCAGTATTGCAGCGCGCCGGAGACGGCGAGCGCAAACGGTGCCTGGCCGAGTTCGGTCGGGTCGATGCCGAGGAAGAGGTGGTGCATGATCGGGTTGCCGACGAAGACCATGTCGAGAATGTCGTGGCGGTCGACCTCACCCTCGGCGCAGACCTTGCCGATGAGACCGTTGACCGCCTCGCGCACCGCCTTGGTCATCGCCTCGCGTCCGTCAGGGTTCATCATCACGTAGGAGACGCGGCTCATCAGGTCTTCGCCGAAGCGGATCTGCGGGTTGGAGGCGCCCGAAGAGCCGACGATGCGGCCCGAAAGCAGCGACACCAGATGCATGGCGATCGTGGTCGAGCCGATGTCGCAGGCAACGCCATAGGCCTCGTTCTTCAGCCCCGGCCACAGGCCGACGATGAAGGGGCGGGATGAATCCATGTCGCGGTGGATGGCGGCGGTGACGGCCCAGTTGCCCTTGCGCAGGATGTTCTGCACCTGCGGGATCAGGTGCGGCGCGATCAGGAGGTCCTTCCAGCCCCAGTCCTTCTCCAGCATCACCTTCAGGCGGTCGAGATCGCCGAGCGGCTTGTGCATGTCCGGCTCGTCCACCTCGACATAGCAGAGCTGGACGGCGGCATTGCGTTCGATCACCCGGTCGGTCGCGGCCTTGCGCACCACCTGGGCGTTGATGACGGTATCCTGCGGCACGTCGATGACGAGATCGCCGAGGATCTGGGCGGAACAGGAGAGGCGGCGGCCATCGGGCAGGCCGCGGATCTTCTCGTAGCGTTCTTCCTTGGCGCCCTTTTCCGAGATGTGGTCGTTGGACGAGACGATCTTGTGCTTGGCGAAGTTGCCTTCCTGCACCTCGATCTGACAGCGGCCGCAGGTGGCGCGCCCGCCGCACACGCTTTCGACATAGACGCCGAGCTTGCGCGCCGCATCGAGAACTGGCGTGCCGACCGGAAAACGGCCGCGCTTGCCCGAAGGCATGAACAGCACCAGAGGGTCCTTTTGCACGGCTTCGCTCATGTTTGTCTCGATCTCGGAAGTGCCTTCGATGCGCATGCTCTCAAGTCTTTCGTCAGGTCCGCTTCATCTTCGGAGCGAAGCGCCGGCAAGGTGCTTCATCTCACGTGCGAAGCACGGGTAAACGGTTTCAGACTGCACTGGAACCCCGCCTGATAGTTGTCCAATCCCGACATGGACCGATCTGTTTCAAACAGTCGGGTTGCAGGGTCGGCGGCAGTGCAGGGTTATTTGCGAGAGAGGCGCCGGGCGTTGCTGCGCACCCGCTTGCCGTAGGGCCTGAGGGCGGCGGACGCAATCGCCGTGCCGTGGCCGGAGGCCATGCCACCGGTCATCAGGCGCATCGTGTTGTCAAAGGCAGCCTTCCAGAGCGCCATGTTGACGGCCATGACGCTTTCGGCCGTCGCGGCAATCTTCTCGGAGACCATGCGGTGCAGTTCGGTCACGTCCTGCGTCCTGCCGGTCAGCGCCGCCATCTGCATTTCCTGAAGCCGGACTGCGATGACGAACGGGGCTTCGAACCAGAGGGATGCTGCATCAAGGCGTAGGCTGCGTGTCATCTGAGGTCTCCACGTTTGCGTTGCCGGAACTTAATTTCGAAGTTGCAATCCGCTCATCGATCGCTGGCTTCTCGACGGCTAAAGGGAGAAGGACGGAAAAGAGGCTGATGGCCATTCAACGTCGTTCTCCCTTTTTCAGTTCAGCCTATAGCTGAAACAGAACCTATTCGCTCGCAGCCGCACCGCCGGTGCGGGCCGCGCGACCGCCGCGGCGTCCACCGCCGGCGGCTGCCACCGGTGCGGCAGCGACGACGTGGCCGCCGTCAGACGGCTTGTGGTCACGATAGGTCTTGATCCAGTGGGTGCAGTTCGGGTCGGTGCCGTTCAAGACGTTTGCTGCGCGGACGGCTTCCATTTCCTGCGGGCGGCAGGGGTTCATGATCGCCGACGTCATGCCGGCGCCGATGACCATGGGGATGAAGCCGGCATTGATGCCGTGGCGGTGCGGCAGGCCGAAGGAGATGTTGGACAGGCCGCAGGTGGTGTTGACCTTCAGCTCCTCGCGCAGGCGGCGGAGCAGTGCGAAGACCTGCTGGCCGGCGGTGCCCATGGCGCCGATCGGCATGACCAGCGGGTCGACGACGATGTCGTGCGGCTTGATGCCGTAGTCGGCGGCGCGCTCGACGATCTTCTTGGCAACGGCGAAGCGCACGTCCGGGTCCTCGGAAATGCCGGTTTCGTCGTTGGAGATGGCAACGACCGGAACGTCATACTTCTTGCAGAGCGGCAGGATCGCTTCGAGCTTTTCTTCCTCGCCGGTGACGGAGTTGACGAGCGGGCGGCCCTTGGCAACGCGCAGTGCCGCCTCGATCGCGGCTGTCACCGAACTGTCGATCGACAGCGGGACGTCGACAAGGCCCTGGACGATCTCGAGCGTCTTGACCAAGAGCGGCGGCTCGGTCTCGTTCGGATTGACGGCGGTCACACCAGCATTGACGTCGAGCATCGTCGCGCCGGCCGCGACCTGTTCCAGCGCATCCTTGATCACCGTGTCGAAGTTGCCTTCGATCATTTCGGCGGCAAGCTTCTTGCGACCGGTCGGGTTGATGCGTTCGCCGATGACGCAGAACGGCTGGTCGAAGCCGATGATGATCTCGCGGGTGGCGGAAGCGACGATGGTCCGGGTCATGCAGGGTCCTTTGTCATTTGGCGGCGGGCTATGTAATCACGCCCATGAAGTCGATGATAGGCGCCTTGTGACCGGCGCCGGTTTATCCGTGGTCCGTCAGTGCGGGTGATGGGCCGCGGCTTCGGCCATCTGCTGCTGGTTTTCTTCCTTGCCTTCGCGAATATGCTCCAGACGTTCGGCCACAACCGCATCCGCGGGCAGCGTCTCGTGCTTCCAGGGCTTGCGGCCCTTCAAGACGCCCGATTCATGCACGATTTCTGCGACATATTCTTCCTGGCGGTAAGCCATCACGTGAATGCCGGAGACGCCTTCGATCTCCTTCACCTCGTTGATGATGTCGATGCAGAGCTGCTTGCCTTCCTTCTTCTGGTCCTGCGCGCCTTCGAGCCGGGTGATGACGCTATCCGGGATATGGATGCCCGGCACGTTGGAGCGGATCCAGCGGGCGGTCTTGGCGGATGCCATCGGTCCGACGCCAACGAGGATGTAGCATTTCTCGTGCAGGCCGAGGTCGCGCACCTTCTTCATGTATTCGCGGAACATCGGCACATCGAAGCAGTACTGGCTCTGCACGAACTGCGCACCGGCCTCGATCTTCTTGGCGAGACGATAGGGGCGGAAGTCGTAGGGCGGCGCAAAGGGGTTGATCGCAGCGCCCAAAAACACCTGCGGCGGCGTCGTCAGCTTGCGGCCCGAGAGGAACTTCGAGTTGTCGCGCATGATGCGCACGGTTTCGAGCAGCGACATGCAGTCGAGGTCGAAGACGGGCTTTGCGCCCGGCTGGTCGCCCGCCTGCACGCCGTCGCCGGTGAGGCACATGATGTTCTGCACGCCCATGGCGGACGCGCCGAGCACGTCGCCCTGGATGGCGATGCGGTTCTTGTCGCGGCAGGCGATCTGCATGATCGGCGCGTAGCCCATGCGGGTCAGAAGCGCGCAGATGCCGACCGAGGACATGTGGCAGTTGGCGCCTGACGCGTCGACCGCGTTGATGCCGTCGACCCAGCCGTCGAAGATCGCCGCGCGCTCGTAGACGTCCTGCGGATTGGCACTGTCGGGCGGGTTGAGCTCTGCGGTGACGGCGAATTCGCCGCGGCGCAGAACGCGCTCCAGGCGACCGCGGGAGGAATGGCCGGGCAGGGGGTCGAGCGGCGCGCCGGGATCATGTGGGTTGTAATCGGGGCTCATGCCTGGCCTTCCTTGGATGCCGCTTCGCGGCGTGCTGCGGCTTCTGCCGTCACGCGCAGCCAGGACGAGGTTTCGCGCAGCGACTGATTGACCGGCTTCTGCACATTCAAAATAGCGTTGCCCTTCTCCATGTTCTGCGAACCCTTCCAGGCCTGCACCCAGACGCAGGGCATATCCGGCTCGACCTCGCAATTGCCGTTGGCGCGCACGCCGCCGCAGGGGCCATTGCGCAACTGCTTCGGACAGTTCATCGGGCAGGACATGCCCGTTGATGACAGCGCGCACTGGCCGCACATGCGACAGTCGAAAAGGAAGCCCTTGACGTGGCGTTCGACGAACGTGATGGGCCGTTCCACCCGGCCGTAGCCAAGCGCGTTCCAGAGCGGATGAAGCAGCAGGAACAGGTCGGCGAAGCGGTGGTAGAACCATTCGAGGAAGCGCGAGTTGCGCACCGCCCAGAGGCGCACCGTGTATTTGTGGCGCGAGCGGCGGCTCGGCGAGACGCCGGATGGCGTAAACGCGCCGGTCGCGGCCTTGGCGCCGGGGGCGGCGTTACCCTTCATGACCTTCGGTTCGCTCGGCGGTTTGGCGTCAGCCATTGTCGCGGCCTCCGGCCTTGACGAGGGCGACGAGGCGCTCGCGGTCGTAGGCGGCTTCGAGTTCGGCGGCGGCCTGGTCCGCTTCGGTTTCAAGGTCGTCGGAGACCGGCACCGGATCGGCCTTGCGCCACTCGGCGAGGTAGTCGTCGGTTTCGGCCGCACCGGTGCGCATGGCGCACATGTCGATCGCCTCGGTGAAGCGCAGCGACAGCTCGCGTTTCGCCGTCGTGCGGCCCTTCTTGATGATGACCTGGGCCGGAATGTCGCGCCAGTAGACGATAATGCGATCTGCCATCGGGTGTTGTTCTCCTCGTCCTGCGACAATGCGCATGTACCGGCGTCCGGGCTCATCTCGCCACGACGTCGGATATGTCCAAAAACGACGCTGGGCGACGAGCCGCAGCAGCGGTGCTTTCTTGACCGCGCAAACGTCGGCCGGGCGATCCATGGTGTCAATGCCGATTGGGGCGGATTTCCCGCAGTTTCAGGCTTTTAGCCCGCATGAGGCGTGGCGATAACCCTTTGCACCGTCTACCAGATGCCGCGTCTGAGCCCGTTCCAGATCCAGGTCCAGATCGGCGGGTGATACCATTGCCGTGACGGGCCTGCGACATTGAGCGGCCGCAGATTTTGGCCAAGTGCATCCTCGATGGCGGCGATCGCGATGCCTGTGGACGCCGCCGTCTGCAGCAGCGGATAGGTGTGCATCGTATCGTTTTTTGCCGGCGTCTGGCGCGACTGGTAGAGCACGCCGCCGGTGTCGACCCCGGCATCGACCAGGTGTACGGTTGCGCCGAAGTTTTCGGCATCCTTGTTGACCAGCGCCCAGTAGCCGCCCATCAGCCCACGATAGGCGGGATTGATGCCGGCGTGGAAATTGATGACCGGGCAAGGGATGGCAGCAAGCGTTGCCGCTTTCAGCATCCGGCAGCTAATCAGGAAGACAACGCCCGGTTCCAGTGCGCGCACGTGGCTGATGGCGTCGGCATGGTTGATCGACGCGACCGCCATGACAGGGATCGTCGGATCGGGCGTTCCTTTAACCTTGTAGGTCGCCAGGATCGCTTCCGCCCGCTTGCGCGTGAAGCGCTTGCCAAAGCGCGAGGCGATCATGGTGGCAAGCTGGCCTGCGGCCGTCAGCCAGCCGAGCTTGCGCGCGCGGCGGCGCAGGAAGACGCCCTTTGATTCCGGCTGCTCCTCGATGACTGTCACGTCGGCGAAATGCGCAGCGAGCGCGTTGATCATGATCCAGGGGTTCTCGCCGCCCGCGGTGACAACGACGACGCGGCCGAGGCGTCTGCCTGCGGCTTGATTCTGGCTGGCGATGTCGGTCATGGCGGCCCCGCGGATGAACAGGGCCGAGTTATGAAGGCTTGCCCGTTACCGCCGGCTTAACTGGTTCCAGTACCACTCGGCGACACCGCCACCGAGTACGACGAGGGCGACGGATTCGACCATCTTGACGTCATCCGACAGGCTGCAGACCGCGCCGACGACCAGCGACAGCAGCAGTCCAGCGGCGCAGCCGATGGCGTAGGGCAGATAGTCGAGGATTTTCACTGGCGCCTCCCGTCCCAAGACGCAGCCGTTGCGCTCTGGGATGTAACGTAGGGTAGCGCAGATATGGGGATTAGGAAGAGCTTATTTTTCGTTGCAGGAGCGAGCGTTCACGCAAGCCGCTGCGCTTCGGTCAGCATCTGTGAACGGGGCCAGCGAACGCGACTGCCCCTCATCCTATCCCTCACCCCGCAGTCGGGGAGATGGGACGTGCCTCGATCCTAGTTTCGCGAAAGCGAGCCGCCGGCAGGCGAAAATCGTGGTGCTTGTTGTTGGCGGAGCGGGAGCAGCGAATCGCCTTCACCCCGCTTGCGGGGAGAAGGTGGCCGGCGGGCCGAACGAGGGGCTTCCTCAAGCGTATTGGACGCTCACGACGCCGCGGTGATCCGCTTGTGAATGCCGTCGAGGCTTTCCCTGAAGCGGTCGAACGTGCCGTGCTCGCTCAGTTCGCGCAGCACCTGTTCGTTGATGCCGCCGCGCGTGGCATAGTCTCCCGCCAGATGGGCGAAGCTTGCATCCGGGGTTATCTCCGGCGCCTGTCCGAGCGCGCCAAACAGGGACGCGACATAGTCGCGGCCTTTGGCGTCATCGACGCCGTGGTCCCTCAGCCAGCTATGGATTGTCTCGAGATACTTGAAATAGCTGGCATAGGTGGCGGTCGCGACGCTCAACGCATCGAACTCGCTCTCGCTTGCGACCTCGATCGCCGTGCCGAGCCGGCCGAAGAACGCTGCCACCACCGGATCCGGCGGAAAGAGGATCGTCGGGCCCCTCCGGATTGCGATCATCGGCATTGGCAGCGCCTTGGTCACGCGCTGCACCGCCCCGACCATTTCGGCGATTTCGCCCACGGAAAAGGTCGCAATCAGGCTGACGACATGATGATCCGGCCGGAAGCGCAAGGTCGGCAGGACATCGCGGGCAACCTGCGGCCGCACGGCGAGCATCACCGTGTCGCAGGCATCAAGGACCGCCTGGTTGTCGGCAGCGACGTGCACATCCGGAAAGCGGGCCGCAAGGCTTGCCGCGATCTCTTCATTGCGTGGCGAGAGAGTGACGGACGTGGTTTCGCCCGGCAGCGTCTTGAGGCCGGTGACGATTGCGGCGGAGAGCGCGCCGGTGCCGATGAAGCCGAGTTTCATGGGATGTCCTATCGACTGAAGATGCGTTGGTTCGACCGGGGTGTGCGTACTATTTCATGTAGGCGCGGACCACGTCGATCAGCTCTGCTGCCGCTTCGTTTCGATCCGGTTGCGACAGACCCTCGGCGGCGAGGTGCTGATGGATGTGGTCTTCGATGACCTCGGCCATCAGCCCGTTGACCGCGCCGCGGATACCGGCAATCACCTGCATGACCTCGGCGCAGCCCTTCTCCTCTTCCAGCATCCGCTCGACCGCTTCCATCTGACCCCGCAGGCGCCGGACCCTGTTGATGAGTTTCTGCTTTTCGCGGATGGTATGGGTCATCGAGTTCTCCGGTTTCTGGCGCCGCCGTTATGCTGCCCGCGGTTCCACCTCCACGGTCACATGCGACAAATCGTGAATGGCGGCAAGCTTTTCGCGATAGTAGGACGGCGCTCGCGGGTTATCGGCGACAATCGATACGATCGCGCCATGGTGGCCCGGTCCGAGTTGCCAGACGTGCAGATCGACGATCTCGGCATCTTCCTTCGCGACGATCTCGCCGATTTCCTCGGGCAGGTCTTCGCCTTCGGGAATGTAGTCGAGCAAGGTGGCGCCGGTGTCGCGGATGAGGCCCCATGACCAGCGCGCTATGACGAGGGCGCCGACGATGCCCATGGCGGGATCGAGCCAGAGCCAGCCATAGAGCGCGCCGAGACCAAGGGCGACAATGGCGAGGACCGAGGTCAATGCGTCGGCGAGGACGTGCAGGTAGGCGGCGCGCAGGTTCCGATCCTGCCCGCCGTGATGGCCGTGATCATGCCCGTGATCATGGTGGTGATGGCTGTGATCGTCCCTCAACAGCCAGGCGCAGACGAGGTTGACGAAGAGGCCCGCGACGGCGACGAGGATGGCTTCGCTGAATTCGATGCTGACCGGGGCGCTCAGGCGCTTCAGGCTTTCCCAGCCGATCAGAAGCGCGATGAGAGCCAGCACGATGGCGCTGGAGAAGCCGGCGAGGTCGCCAAGCTTGCCCGTGCCGAAGGTGAAGCGGCGATTGCTCGCATGCTTGCGCGCATAGAGATAGGCGAGCGCCGCGATCAGCATTGCGGCTGCATGGGTCGACATGTGCCAGCCATCGGCAACGAGCGCCATCGACCCGAAGATCTGTCCGGCCACAATCTCGATCACCATCATCGTCGCGGTGACGGCGATGACGATCCAGGTCCGTCGCTCGTTGCGCTCATGACCGGCTCCAAGGAAGACGTGATCGTGGCGTGCCGCAAGCACGCGCCCCTCGTCGTGCGCATGCTGGCCGTGATGATGGTCGTGGTGATGATTGCCCATGTCGATCTCTCCAATATTATATAGTGGGGTACCCTATATGGAGTTTGCCGTAAAGCGCCTTCGCCGTGCCGTCGGACAATTGCTGTGGCCACGGCAAGGAGCGCCGGCGGCATCCGGCCCGCGGCGGATGCCCGTTGGCTCTCCCGAGCGCGATGGTTGGGCTCGCAATTGGCAGCGTAATATGATTATATTTCTTTGTATTTTTTGCGCTTATCGAGGTAATTACACGTTTAAATTTTTTACTTTCGAGATCTTTCTCGAAATAATTGATGTCTGTTGCGGTATATCAAGTTCGAATATAGGTTTGATGTCGATTTCATTTATTGGGTGTGTATTATGACGCCTTCGATCCTTATTGCTTATATGCTTGCCCTGTTTCTTGCTGCAGCCACGCCCGGTCCCGCCATGTTCGCGGTCATTTCCACCAGCATCAGCCGTGGTCTCGGTCCGGCGCTGGCATGTGGCCTCGGCGTCGCGCTCAGCGACGTGGTGCTGGTGAGCGTCGCGCTTGCCGGCCTCACCGTCATCGCCCAAACCTTTGGATGGCTGTTCATGGTGATCAAGTATGCGGGTGCTGCCTATCTGGTTTTCCTGGGATACCGGATGTGGCGTGCGGCCGCGACGGTTGATGCCGAGGCGGCGTCGGGCGAGCGCGGGTGGATGCGCTCGCTAGCGCTCGGCGCCGCCATCGGCTTCGGCAACCCGAAGGCGATCCTCTTTCACGCCAGCCTGATGCCGCTGATCCTCGATCTCGACAGCCTCGATCGCTTTGATATCGCGACCGTGCTTGCCGTCGTTTTCGCAGTCAATGTCGTGACGATGGGAGGATACGCGCTCTTGTCGTCGGCATCGTCACGCTGGTTCCGCACAACCCGGGCGGTGCGCGCTTTGAACCGCGTCGCCGGCGGCGCGATGATCGCGACAGGCGTCGTGATCGCCGCGCGCAGCTAGAGATTCGGGCCGCTCGATCACGCTGTGAGCAGCGACCCGGTGAGATCCCCATAACCCGTAAACCGGTACTCATATTCGAGCCCGAGCGTTTCGGCTGCCTTCATCGCCTTTTCCTGCAGGGACGCGTCCTCCTGCTGCGAGAGATAGACGAGCTTGCGGTAGTGGCCGAAATACATGTCGCGCAGCTCGGGGTGCCTGTTCAGGCCGAGCGGCTCGATGACGAAGGCTTCGAACTGCCGGGCGAGGAAGTCGGTGAGGAAGAAGGCGGTAAGGTCGTCGTCCCAGCGCTTGGCGAAATCGGCGTTGCCGGCAAAGAAGGAGTAACAGTGCGGGCCGGGGATGCGCTCGACCTTTTCTTCTTCCAGCAGCCTGTCCAGCAGCCCGCCGGTGCCGCAGTCGGCATAGGCGACGAAGATGCGCTTGAAGCCTTCTGCGCGGGCCTTGGCGATGGCGTCGCGCACGCCGGGCGTGATCTTGTCCGGGGTGTTGTGCCAGATGGCGGGCAGACAGCTGAGATCGATATGCTGAAGTCCGTTTGCCTCGCAGACCGCCAGGATTTCCCGCGCGATCGCGCCGCAACCGATCACGTGAACTTTTTCCGGTTGTGCACGTTCTATTGCGGGCGATATTTTTTCCATCTTGATTCCATGTGGCCTATCAGCGGGAAGGACCCTGACCATGACTGTAAAGACCCTTGCAACCGTCGGCGCCGTTCTCGTCGCCCTTTCGACGCTCACCGCCTGCGGCAACACCATCCGCGGCATCGGGCAGGATACTGCAAACACCGTCAACGCGACACAGTCGGCCGGCAAGAAGGTGGCGAACTCCGTCAACTGACCCGGCACTTGCCCGACGTTTTGCCAGACATAAGAAAGCCGGCCGGGGATGTCATCCCTGCGGCCGGCTTCTTCAACTTGGATCGATCGAAGCTCAGCCAGCCAGACGGTTGTGCTTGCGCTTCATGAAGTCCTTGGCGGTTTCAACCGCGATCGCCGCATCGCGGCAATAGGCGTCGGCGCCGACGGCCTTGCCGAATTCCTCGTTCAGTGGCGCGCCGCCGACGAGAACGACATAGTCATCGCGCAGGCCCTTTTCCTTCAACGTGTCGATCACGACCTTCATGTAAGGCATGGTCGTCGTCAGGAGCGCCGACATGCCAAGGATATCCGGCTGCTCGCGCTCGATGGCTTCCAGATAGTTCTCGACCGGGTTGTTGATGCCAAGATCGACGACGTCGAAGCCCGCACCTTCCATCATCATGCCGACGAGGTTCTTGCCGATGTCGTGAATGTCGCCCTTGACGGTGCCGATCACCATCTTGCCGAGCTTCGGCGCGCCGGTTTCGGCGAGAAGCGGGCGAAGAATGGTCATGCCGGCCTTCATGGCGTTGGCCGAGAGCAGCACTTCCGGCACGAACAGGATGCCGTCGCGGAAGTCGATGCCGACGATGCGCATGCCTTCGACAAGCGCCTGGGTGAGGACGTCATAGGGCGTCCAGCCGCGCTTGAGCAGGATGTTGGTCCCGTCCTCGATTTCCTCCTTCAGGCCGTCATAGAGGTCGTCGTGCATCTGCTGCACAAGTTCCTCGTCGGAAAGGTCCTCGAGAATGATTTCATCGTCTGCCATATTGGGGTTCCTCGGTTCCTGGCACGGTCGCGCGAAAATATTGGCACGCCTCCACCCATCCATAGCGTTCGACAGCTAAAAATCTGTTTTCGAAAGCGACGTCGCATATGACAAAAAGCGACGGAGGGGCAGCTTCTTTTGGCGTCTGCATATTCTTAACAAAAACAATATATTCGCGCCACGCGGTTTTTGCCGTCGACGGGTCGCTTCTCGGTAGTGTTCGAGTTGCGCCACTCCTTGGCGCATTGAGACCCGTACCGGCTTTGATGCTTGGTAGCATTAGGGCAAATTGATGCTTGAAGGCGCAGAAAGCGATGCGCGGGAGAGGAAAGAGCGAATGAGCGACGTGACAGATCAGGGCGCGGGTGAAGGCGGCGGCCGCCGCGCGCGGGGCGAGGGACGGGGAGCGGCCGCACGGCGTGCATCGCGCACCGGCGGCGGTCCGGGGCCGTCTCTGCCCTATATCCAGCGCAAGATTCGCGAATACGAGGTCCTCGACGAGGAAGGCCTGCAGCTCATCGAGCGGAATGCCGACATTATCCTCGAGGAAATCGGCATCGAATTCCGCGACGACGCAGAGGCGCTGGAGCTGTGGAAGCAGGCTGGCGCCGACGTGCGCGGCCAGCGCGTTCATTTCCCGAAGGGCCTTTGCCGCGAACTCCTGAAGACAGCACCTTCCGAATTCACCTGGCATGCGCGCAATCCGGAGCGCAGCGCTAAGGTCGGCGGCAAGGCGACGATCTTCGCCCCGGTCTATGGCCCTCCCTTCGTGCGCGATCTCGAAGGTGTGCGGCGCTATGCGACGATCGAGGATTTCCGCAATTTCGTGAAGCTCGCCTATATGGCGCCGTCGATGCATTCGTCCGGCGGCACGGTCTGCGAGCCGGTCGACATCCCCGTCAACAAGCGCCACCTCGATATGGTCTACAGCCATATCAAATACTCCGACAAACCCTTCATGGGCTCGGTGACGGCGCCGGAACGCGCCGAAGACACGATCGCCATGGCGAAGATCGTCTTCGGCGACGACTTCGTCGAAAACAATTGCGTGACGCTCAACCTCATCAACGCCAACTCGCCGATGGTCTTCGACGAGACCATGGTCGGCGCGCTGAAGGTCTATGCCCGCCACAACCAGGCCTGCGTGCTTTCGCCCTTCATTCTCTCCGGCGCCATGAGCCCGGTGACGGTTGCCGGTACGCTGACGCAGATTCTCGCCGAAGTTCTCGCCGGTGCCTCCTTCACCCAGCTCATCCGCAAGGGTGCGCCGGTGCTCTTCGGCACCTTTGCCGCCTCGATCTCGATGCAGTCGGGCGCACCGACCTTCGGCACGCCGGAGCCGTCGCTCGTCTCCTATGGTGCAGCCCAGCTCGCCCGTCGCCTGAAGCTTCCCTTCCGGACCGGCGGCTCGCTCTGCGGCTCCAAGGTTCCGGATGCCCAGGCAGCGCACGAATCGGCCAATACGCTCAACATGACGCTGCTTGCCGGCACCAACTTCGTGCTGCATGCAGCCGGCTGGCTCGAAGGCGGTCTGATTTCTTCCTACGAGAAGTTCATGATCGACCAGGACCAGCTCGGCATGATGCAGAAGATGGCCGAAGGCGTGGACCTTTCGGAAAACGCCCAGGCGCTCGACGCCATCCGCGAAGTCGGCCCGGGCAGCCACTATCTCGGCTGCGCCCACACCCAGGCCAACTTCCAGACGGCCTTCTACCGGTCGCCGCTCGCCGACAACAATTCCTTCGAACAGTGGGAAGTGGAAGGCGAAAAGCGCATCGAGCAGCGCGCAAATGCGCTCTGCCGCAGCTGGCTGGAGCACTACGAGGCGCCTTACCTCGATCCGGAGATCGACGAAAAGCTCAAGGCCTATATCGCCAAGCGCAAGGACTCGATGCCGGACGCCTTCACCTGAAAGGGTCCCGAGCGAGCCAGGGAGCAAGGCGGCGCGGCGCAGGTGGCCGACATGATCCAGAAGGAGGTCTGGCGCCCGCATTACGAAGTACAGGGACCGAAACCGAAATGACGGCGCCTTCCGCGTCAGCGGACAAGACGATTGAAACGATCCGTGCGGCTCTCAAGCCGCACGGACTTTTTTTGCGCGGAACGGTGAATTTCACAACCGCCGAGGCAGCGCCGCTGCTTGCCGATGGCCGATCGGCGGCAAGCGTGGTGCTCATTGGCCATATCGGCGGCTCGCTCTGGCAGCCCTTCGATGCCTGGCGGGGGAGCCGCGCGGATCGCGGCGGCAAGGATCCGCTCGACACCTGGTCGAAAGCGGTCATCCAGCCGATCGCCGAAACATGTCATGCGACCGCCTACTTCCCCTCCGACCCGCCGTGGCAGCCGTTCCAGCAATGGGCGATGCGGGCCGAAGGCCTGAAGCCGTCGCCGCTGGGCATTCTCATCCATCCCCGCTTCGGGCTCTGGCACGGCTATCGCGGCGCGTTCGGCCTCGACATTCCGCTTGGTGAAGCCGGCGAAGGCGCGGCGGCACATCCCTGCGACGGCTGTCGTGAAAAGCCCTGCATCTCCGCCTGTCCCGCTGACGCACTCGCCAGTGGACGCTTCGACGTCGCACCCTGTCGCCGCCACCTCGGCACTGTTGTGGGCAGCGCGGGATGCCTCGCCAACGGCTGCCTTTCGCGCGATGCCTGTCCGGTCGGAATTGACTATCGCTATCCGCCCGAACAGCTTCGCTTTCATATGGCGGCGCTAGAACTCTAGGTGTGCTTCTCCACCCTGGCGCGCAAATATGGTGCAAATCTCCAAAATGACTAAAATTGGAGATGTCGTGGAAAGATAATATTATCGAATTTATAACGATCTGGACGGCGTGGCGTTGGAGTCCATCGTATGAGAGGTAGCCCAGTCGTATCCGTGAGCAACTATCCTCCGCACCTGTCGCGCGAGGACGTGGAAGCGCAGATCTCTCGGCTTAACAGCATTCACGCCGCCAACAGCCAGGTGCTGGAAGATGCTTTCAAGCGGCTCTTGGCGATCGCCGCCGGCCATGCGGTTGTCATCGCCGCCTGCATCACCGGTTTCGATGCGCTGGTCGATCGCTCGGTCTTTGCCGGCGATCTCATTCCCGACGCGATCGATATCCTGCGCAAGTTTGCGCTGACGCTCGGCGCACTCGGCCTGTTCCTGACCTTGCTCGCAATCGGCAACAATTTCCGCCTGGTGCAGAAGGAAGCCAGGCGCCATGCGGTGAAACTGGCGACGACGCTGCGGGAGAAGCGGCTGCTGCTTTCGCTGTCGCAGGATGTGCTGAACCGCGACCCCAAATCCTACGTGCTCGCAGGCGTCGGCGGCTTTGCCTCCCTCTGCGTCATCTTCGGGCTGGCGGCCGCGGCCGGGTGCTACGGTCTCGTCATGGCCATGGGGCTGCTGGCGGGCGGGTAACGTCGTCTGTGAAGTGCTCAGCGAAAGTTAGGATTGTCGAAATCCTGGATCGAACCTTTGCAGGGTACGTGGCCGATTTGGTGCGAGCGGATGGTGGCTTCGAGATAATGCTGCATCTCTTCGGCTTTCGGCAGCAACTCACGCGTCAGACCGGGAAGGCATGCGGCAGAGGCTTCCGTGTAGATGCATTTGTCACGGGGGGCCCCAGCAGATAGCGGCACCGGGATCCCATAAAAGCGCGCGATTGCGTCGCGCATGGTTCCCGCCCTCCGAAGCTTCTGCATATCCTCAGCCGATATGGTCAGCTTCATTCGAACGATGTCCAGTCCTTGATTGTTCTTCACCGCCAGTGCCGCGAAATACGCAGCTATGTCCGTTGAAGAATAACCAGGAATGGCTGGATGGGCTCCAAATTGCGCATAGTGAGCCAGATGCACATACGACCAATTCTGTGGATCGAAGCGGCTGTTCCATACCTTCAGCCAGTCTGCAGAACACTCAGTCTTTTCCGAGATACTGGAGCCGCATGACGTGCTCAAAATGCACAGCATTGCAACGAGCGCTTTAATGCCAATGCGTCGAAAATTGCCGTCGGCCCCGGCCGCCACACGGCCATTGCGCCTGGGCAGACGCACAATCTTACCGCGACCCGTCATGGCTCAGCTCCCTGTTCTCGCACGTGCCGAACCCTGTTTTTGCGGCGAACCGACGCCCGTGTGGGGTCCATTTGACATGATTCGAATGTCAGTACCGCTAGGATAGGTTGTGGGTGCGTTCTTCTAACCCTGCGCCAGAACCGCCGCAATCTCGGGCATGCTTGAAGTCTGATTCGATTGGACCTTTGACATGCCGCTTTTTCCAAAACCCTTCCTTGTCGGTGCCGTTCTTTCCGCCGGCCTTGCCGGGCCTGCGCTCGGCGCCTGCCGTGACGTCAGCCATCTCGGCCAGGACTACGTCGCCTGCACCTTCGATCCCGCGACAAGCGATATCCGGCTTTACAACAAGGACCAGGCGGGTGTGCCTTTCCGTTCCTTCCGCGCGCTGTCGCTGGAACTGCGCCACCGCGAGGAATACATGGCCTTTGCCATGAATGGCGGCATGTATCATGAGGACCTGTCGCCGGTTGGCCTGCACATCGAGGACGGCCACGAGCAGGCGCCGCTTAACACCAACAGCGGCTGGGGCAACTTTCACCTTTTGCCGAACGGGGTGTTCTATGTGGATGGCGGCAAGGCGGGCGTGATGGCGGCCGACGCCTATCGCGATGCCGGGATAGCCCCACGTTTCGCCACCCAGTCAGGGCCGATGTTGGTGATCGACGGCAAGCTGCACCCGCGCTTCCTGCCTGACAGCACCAGCCTGAAAACCCGCAACGGCGTCGGCGTGACGGCGGACGGCGAGGCGGTCTTCGTCATCTCGAAACGCCCGGTGCGCTTCCACGATTTCGCGACGCTGTTTCGTGACACGCTCGATTGCCCGAATGCGCTCTTCCTCGACGGCACGATTTCGAGCGTCTATTCGCCCGAGATCAACCGTCACGACCGGCTGTTCCCGATGGGGCCGATGATAGCGGTCGTCGGCAAGTTTCCGCGCTGAATTTCCTTGGGCGTGGGATGCGGGCGGAGCCGCAGACACCTTTCCTCATCCCGCTAAAAAAATATTTGTTTCGCCACCCAAGGAATGGGCGGCCTCTAACGTCTAAGGTTTGAACGAGGTGAGGGCGGGCACGGATTTGGACGTTGAACTCGTCGAAAAAGCTGTTAGCGGCGACCGACAGGCCTTTGGCCAGTTGGTCGAGCGCCACTATGATTTTGTTCATGCGGTGGCGTGGCGCTGGTCCGACAACGCGTCGGATGCCGAGGATATCGCCCAGGACGTCTGCCTGCGCCTGGGTGCTGCGATCCGCGGCTTTCGCGGGTCGAGCCGGTTTCGCACCTGGCTTTATACGCTGACGCTGAACGCGGCGCGGGATCACAAGCGCCGGCAGGTGCGCGACGATAGGCAGATGCAGGCCTATGCAAGTGAACAGGCGGTGGCAGCGCCACCCCAGGATCCGGACGAAGAGCAGCGCGAAGCACTCTGGGCGGCTGTGAGAGAGCTGCCCGAAAAGCAGTGCGACGCGGTGCTGCTCGTTTACGCCGAAGGCTTAAGCCACGCGGCGGCGGCCGACGTGCTCGGCTGTTCGGAAGCAACCATATCCTGGCATGTGCACGAGGCGCGCAAGCGCCTGAAGACAGTGCTTGGCAAGGAGGCCGTGTGACCATGCGCGACGATTTCGAAAAGCTGGCGGGGATGAGCCCGCCGAAGGCTTCTCCGGAAGCGCGCGCCCGGGCGCTTGCTGCCGCCATGCAGGCTTTCGATGCGGCTGAAGAAAATTCAACCACCACCCAAGGATCAGCCCAGCCGGTTCGTCAAAGCTCCATCTTCAACCGGATATGGAGCCCCATCATGAACCGGAAACTGCTTGCCGGATCGGCACTCGCAACCCTGCTGGTCGTGCCCGCCGCCGCCTTCCTGACGCTCGAATTGACGCGCAACGGTGCGCCCTTCGGCGAGCGCGCTCAGGAGATTGCACTGAAGGAAAAGCCGGCACCGCAACCGACACCGAAGCCAGCCCTGCCTGATGCAGCGCCCGAGGGCGATCTCGCTCGCGTGCAGGACGAAAAAGCTCCCGGCGCTGCGACCGACCAGAGCCTCGCCGAGCAGAAAGCCCAGGCGGCAGATCAAGCCGCGGCCGTATCCAAGGAAGCGCTCGACGCGGACGCTGTTGCAAACCTGGTGGCGCGTCAAGAACCGAAGGCCGCCGGAGCCAGGCCTATGCGGGTGGGCGAGAGCGAAACGCGCGCGGCAGCCCCGCTTTCCGCCGTCGGCGGTGCGCAGCCACAGATGACGTACCTGCCGGTACCGGTTACCGAGGACAATCTGGTTGCGCCGGAGGAAAACCGCGAGCGCTTCGGCAAGGCCGACAGCAATCCGGTGAAAAGCGTTCTGACCGAGCCGGTCTCGACCTTCTCGGTCGATGTCGACACGGCCTCCTACGCCTTCGTGCGCCGCTCGCTGATGGAAGGCCAGATGCCCGAGCGAGACGCCGTGCGGGTCGAGGAGATGGTCAACTACTTCCCTTACGATTGGCCGCGGCCGGCGAGCGCCGCCGAGCCGTTCAAGGCGACGGTGACGGTGACACCGACGCCGTGGAACGGCGGCACGCGGCTGATGCATGTAGCGATCAAGGGCTACGACGTCGTACAGGCGCAGGCGCCGAAGGCAAACCTCGTCTTCCTGATCGACGTTTCCGGCTCGATGGACGAGCCGGACAAGCTGCCGCTGCTTACAGGCGCCTTCCGGCTGCTGGTCGAGAAATTGAAGCCCGAAGATACGGTCTCGATCGTCACCTATGCCGGCAACGCCGGAACGGTGCTGGAGCCGACAGCGGTGAAAGACAAGGCGAAGATCCTTGCAGCCATCGATACCTTGCAGCCGGGCGGCTCGACCGCCGGCGCGGAAGGGATCGATGCGGCCTACGGGCTTGCCGAGAAGGCCTTCGTCAAGGGCGGGGTCAACCGGATCATGCTGGCGACGGATGGTGACTTCAACGTCGGGCCTTCGAGCGACGAGGACCTGAAGCGGCTGATCGAGGACAAGCGCAAGAGCGGCATCTTCCTCTCGGTGCTCGGCTTCGGCCGCGGCAACTACAACGATGCGCTGATGCAGACGATCGCCCAGAACGGCAACGGCACGGCCGCCTATATCGATACGCTCGCCGAAGCGCAGAAGACGCTGGTGGAGGAGGCGGGCTCGTCGCTTTTCCCGATCGCCAAGGACGTCAAGCTGCAGGTGGAGTTCAATCCGGCCGCGATCGCCGAATACCGCCTGATCGGCTATGAAACCCGCGCCTTGAAGCGCGAGGACTTCAACAACGACAAGGTGGATGCCGGCGATATCGGCTCCGGTCACAGCGTGACGGCGATCTACGAGGTGACGCCGAAGGGCAGCCCTGCGGTGCTCAACGACGACCTGCGCTACGCGGATGCGCAGAAACCGGCAGCCGAAGCCAGCCCGCATGGCGGCGAACTCGCCTTTCTGAAGATCCGCTACAAGAAGCCGGATGGGGACAAGAGCGAGCTGATCACAACGGCGATCACCGAAGCCAATGCCGTGCCGTCGCTCGTCGATGCGCCTGATGACGTGCGCTTTTCGGCGGCTGTCGCTGCGTTCGGGCAGAAGCTCGCGGGCGTGACGGCGCTTGCGGATTACTCCTACGACGCCGTCGTTGACCTTGCGTCTGCCGCCAAGGGGCAAGACCCGTTCGGCTACCGCAGCGAGTTCGTCAATCTGGTGCGGCTGGCGAAAGGGCTCGGCGGGTCTAGGAATTGAGCGAGGCTTGTTGTTCTCATTCGCGCGGTGAGGGAAGCCCCTTATCCCGCGATGAGGGGAAGTGCCCCGCATCCACACGGTGAGGGAAGGCCCCTCATCCGCCTGCCGGCACCTTCTCCCCGTTTTGACGGGGAGAAGGGCATAAGTGGCGACGGTTTCGGCCATCTCGACGGTCGAACTGTTGGATGGCTGTGTCTGGCGGCGAGGAGCACTGCCTCTGGTGTCATGGAACACTGACGCTGGTGCGATGGAACTCTGAGCCTGGCGGAAAGGGAGCACTGGCATTGGCTCGATGGAACGCCGATTGTTGGCGCCGAACGGTGCTCCTAGCGGTTCTCTCCCCGCTTGCGGGGAGAGATGTCCGGCAGGACAGTGAGGGGCGTTCGTCCAGCGCAGGCGCCAACGCGCTTCAAAATGCCTGTCGCGCACGGTCCGTCCCCGCTTGCAGTGTCAGGGGCAGGGCGTGCGACCGTTTACGTGCAGCGCTTCGAGGTGACGCTCACGCCTTCGGGAAAGCGCGGCCCAATCCGTCGGCTTTTGACAGTCCCGCCTTGAACGCCTGGTAGGCGGCGTGCTGGCTGGAGCGACCGGCTTCCATCAGGCGCATCTGCAGACGGGCAGGCGCATGGGCGCCGAGCCACTCTCCAAGCTTCTCAAGTTTCAGCGAGTTCAGGAACTTGGCCTCGGAGGCGCGATCGAGGTGGCGATAGAGGCCGTCCATCAAGCGCTCGTCCTGCTCCGGGTTTTCCATCAGCAGCCGCAGGAAGGATTGATCCGCCTCGCCGAACGCCTGGAGCTTTTCAGCGACGGTGTCGCGGTCGGGAAAGGAGGCTGGGCCGGCGTTCATGTCACTGTCTCCCGCTGCGCGTCTTCAGGCGATTCTCGTTGGTCCTCGGGGATAGGCCAGCGCGGTCTCGTGCGCAAGCACTGGCGCATATGTTGAAATTCAATCTTTTGTCCAATATTGACATTCTGTCCAAATTGCGCGAAATCGAGCCATGAACGTTGCACCTGTCATCCCCGCCGGCCTTGCCCTGCATGCGCCAACCGCCGCTGCGATCAGCGCCTTGCTCTATCCGCATGGCGAGGTGGTGCTGCATGATCTGCGGAGCGGCACGATCGCTGCGATCTGGAACTGTTTCTCCGGCCGCGCGGTCGGCGAGAATTCGCTGATCGAGGAGGAGTTCAGAGCGTTCGGTGGCGAGGCGACCGTGCTTGGACCCTATGAAAAGACCGGATCCGACGGACGGCGCTTCAAGTCGATTTCCGCGGTGCTGCGTGATGGGGCCGGAGAGGCGGTTGGACTGCTGTGCATCAATCTCGACATGTCGATGATCGATACGGCGGTGAAGCTGCTGTCGGCCTTCGCCGGTGCGGCCGAGCCGCGGCCGCAGGCGCTGTTTTCACGCGACTGGCGCGAAGAGATCAACGCGACGCTGCATGGCTGGCTGAAGGAGCAGGGGCTGGCGCTCTCGGCGCTGAAACGCGGTGACCGCGTGGCGCTGGTGGCGGCGCTCGACGAACGCGGCCTGTTCCAGACGCGCAACGCCGTCGATCACCTTGCAGGCCTCATCGGCACGTCGCGCGCGTCGATCTACAACTATCTTGCCGCTGCGCGCGGCGAGGCAGCCGGATAGGCTCGCGCGCATTCGGGCCAACGCTTTCAGCCCAGATCATTCCGGATGAACACGTGCTTCATGTTTCCAATGGAATTGTCTGATTTCTCTACCGTTTTCTCGTGCGCCGATTGCGTCGCGAATGGAGGACATCGCCATGACGACCTTACCCGATTTCCGGCTCGAAACCCATTTCTCACGCTGGGAGTTCAATGCGCGCCACCACATGACGGCGAGCGACAGCCAGACGATGGCCATGAGCGACCTGCTGGCACTCGCCGACGAAGAGGACCGCGCCGCCTGGGAGGACGTGACGCTCGGCTACACCGAGACCTATGGCGCGCCGGCCCTGAGGGCGGCGATCGCCGCCACCTACGAGGGCCTGTCGGCCGCCGACATCCTCTGCTTTGCCGGCGCAGAGGAGGGACTTTATTGCGCTATGCTGGCGCTGCTTTCGCCCGATGACCACGCCATCGTGACGGTGCCGAACTACCAGTCGATGGAAACCCTGCCGGTCACGATCGCCGGCGCTGTTACCGGCGTTCCGCTGAGGCCGGAAAACAACTGGCGGCTCGACATTGCGGATGTCAGGGCGACGCTGCGCCCGAACACCCGGCTCATCTGCGTCAACTTTCCCAACAACCCGACAGGTGCCATCGCCGACCAGCAGACGTTTCGGGCGCTCGCCGATCTTTGCGCGGAGCGCGGTATCCACCTCTTCAGCGACGAGGTCTATCGCGGGCTGGAGCGGGATTCGGCACTGCGTCTGCCGCAGGCGGCCGAACTTTTCGAGCGCGGCGTTTCGCTCAACGTCATGTCCAAGGCCTATGGCCTGCCGGGCCTTCGGATCGGCTGGATCGCCTGCCGCGACCGCGCGCTGCTCGAGCGCATGGAGAAGATGAAGCACTACCTGTCGATCTGCAATTCGCGGCCGTCGGAGGTGCTGGCGACGATCGCGCTCAAGGCGCGCGCAACGATCCTTGATCGCAACCGGGCGCTTGTCGCGGCCAATCTGGACAAGCTCAGCGGCTTCTTTGCAGGATTTCCAGGCCTCTATGAATGGCAGGCGCCGGACGGCGGCTGCGTCGGTTTTGCCCGTTACCTCGGCGCCGATGGGGTGGAGGCGCATTGCCGGAGCTTGGTGGAGGAGGCGGGCATCCTGCTGCTGCCGTCAAGCCTGTTCGTTTCCGACCTTCTGCGGGTTGCCACCGACCGCTTCCGGGTCGGCTTCGGCCGCAAGGACATCGAGATCGGGCTTGAGGCCTGGCGCCGGCATCTCGGCTGAACCGGGCGGGTCCGGCTGAAAGCGCAGGCAGCCGGACCGACAGGCGCGTCCGTGATTGCCCTGTTGTGGCCGGCTTTGCGCCCAGAAACCGCGCGAGTGTGGATATAGCGTGAGGGGGCGTGGCCGCAAAGGCGGGCGCGTGTTAACGGACAGGCCCGCCCTTCGAGTGTTTCCCCGCTGATGCAATACAGACCCGAGATCGATGGCCTGCGCGCGCTTGCCGTGGTGCCCGTGCTTTTGTTCCATGCCGGATTTGGCTTCCTCGCCGGCGGCTTTGCCGGCGTCGACGTCTTTTTCGTCATCAGCGGCTATCTGATCACGGCGATCATCCACCGCGAGATTCGTGACGGAAGCTTCAGCATCGTCGCCTTTTACGAGCGCCGCGCCCGCCGTCTGGCGCCTGCGCTTCTGCTGGTCTGCGCGGTCTGCATTCCCTTCGCGCTTCTTTGGATGCTGCCCGGGGAGCTCAACAATTTCGGCAAGAGTCTTTATGCGGTGAACATCTTTGCCTCGAATTTCTTGTTCTGGGATCAGACGGGGTACTTCGAGCCGAGCACCGATCTGATGCCGCTGCTGCACACCTGGTCGCTGGCAGTCGAGGAGCAGTTCTATTTCGTCTTTCCGTTGCTCCTGCTTGGCTTGCGGCGTGTGTCGGCGGCGACGGCCCTGAAGATCGTCCTGGCTCTCGTGGCCCTGAGTTTCGCCATGACGCAGCTTTTGGCGTGGGTCGACCCGGCGGCAAATTTCTACTTGCTGCCCAGCCGCTTCTGGGAACTCGGCATCGGTGCCGGTCTTGCACTTGTGGGCGCTGACGGGCTCGACCTGTCGAAAGGTCGCCGCGAACTGCTTTCGGTGCTTGGTCTGGCCGCTATCATCGCGACCTATCTCTTCGTTCCGGAATCCGCTTTCTATCCCGGCTGGACGACGGTGCCCGTGGTGTTCGGCACGGCGTTCGTGCTTGCCTTTGCCCGCCACGATACCGTCGTCGGCAGGCTCCTGTCGCTGAAGCCTTTGGTGGCGATCGGTCTTATCAGCTACAGCCTCTATCTCTGGCATCAGCCGGTTTTTGCCTTCGCGCGGCTGAGAGCGTTCGAGGAGATCCCGGCCCCGGGCTATGCGTTGTTGCTGGCGCTCTGCTTCGCGCTTGCCTATCTCAGCTGGCGCTTTGTCGAGCAGCCTTTCCGCAAGCGCGAACGCTTCGGGCGGCGTGCGGTCTTCGGTTCCGCGTTTGCCGCAGGCGCAGTCATGATCGCCCTCGGTTTCGGCTTCGACGGGTCGGATGGGCTGGTGTCGCGGAACCGCGACCTTGCCGAACTCACCCGGCCAAGTGTCGGCCTTGGCAAGACCTGCGATGCGGTTGCCGATCTGCGCTGCGCCACGAGCCCGACGCCGGAAGTCGCTGTCTGGGGCGATTCCTTTGCCCGCCACCTCGTCGATGGCGTCATCGCCTCCAAGCCCGATGTGCGCCTGGTGCAACTCGCCAAGAACAATTGCGGGCCGTTCTTGAGCCTCGCCCCCGTCGTTCCCAGGCTCGGCCGTAACTGGCCGCAGGACTGCGCCCGCTATAACAGCGACGTGCGTCAGTTCCTGCTCGCCAACCGTTCGATCCGCTACGTCATCCTGTCGTCGCAGCTCAGCCAATATCTGAAGGAGGAGACGGTGCTCGTCGGCGGGCGAGAAGAGGTCTCTTCGGAAACCCGCCTTCTGAGTGACGGATTGCGAGAAACGCTCGCCTGGCTCAAGGCAAACGGCTTCGAAGCCGTCTTCGTGGCGCCGACACCGCATGACGGTCGCGACACCGGTCTTTGCGTGGCGCGCGCCACGCTGCTTGGTCAGTCGACCGCGCGCTGCAAGCCGGTGCTGAGGGACGTGAAGATCCATGATCGCGACATCCTGAAGGTGGTCTCCGATATCGCCGACGAATACCCGGTCGTCAGTTTCATGGATTATCTTTGCGACACCGACAGCTGCAAGGTCGAGGACAATGGCGTGGCGCTCTTTGAGGATGCCGGTCACTTTTCGGCCGAGGGTTCGCGCCAGATGGGGCGCGCGTTCGACTTCTACCGTTCCTTCATCGATGCGGCCAAAGGCGAGAAGCTGTCGCAACGGCCACAGAACCCTCTGGCCTTCGAGAGCGCCGGGCTCTGAAGGCACGCGGATAGCCTGCAGCCGTCAACAATCTCCCGAAAAAACAAACGCCCCGGATCATCGGATGCCGGGGCGTTTTCGTGTGGGGTGTGCGTTCGATCAGGCGCGGCGGCTGCGGCGCTCGCGGCTTGGTGCGGCCGGGGTCTCGTTGGCGGTCTTGTTGCGCAACGGGCCGATCTTTTCGACGATGACGTCGAGCGTCGGGCGTTCACGACGGACGTGCTCGTCGAGCGCTACGCGCATGGCGGCCAGGTGGTCGCAGGTGGTGCCGCAGCAGCCGCCGATGATCCGGGCGCCGGCGTCGGCCGCAAGCCGCACATACTCCGCCATCAAAGGCGGCGTGCCGGAATAGTGGATTTCGGAACCGCGAAATTCCGGAATGCCGCAATTGCCCTTGACGATAACGGTTGCCTCGGGTGCCGCCTCGGTCATGTCGAGCAGCGAGGAGAGGATGTCGGAAGCACCGACGCCGCAATTGGCGCCGACGGCGACCGGGCCGTTGCCAAGCTCGCCTGCAACGCCGTGGATGTCCTTCGGGTGCAGGCCCATCATCGTCTTGCCGGCGGTGTCGAAGGAACCGGTGTAGACATAGGGCAGGCCGACCTTGGCGGCCGCTTCGGCAGCGGCGCGGATCTCGTCCGGTGCGGACATGGTCTCGATCCAGGCAACTTCGGCGCCACCGGCCTTCAGGCCCTCGATCTGCTCGACAAAGGCCGAAACCGCGTCTTCATAGGAGAGCGCGCCAAGCGGGATCAAGAGTTCGCCGGTCGGGCCGACGGAGCCGGCGGTGATGACCTTGCGCGGTGCCTGGTCGGCAACGGCGCGGGCAATTTCGGCGGCACGCTTGTTCAGCGCGTGCACGCGATCGTCTGCCTGGTGCAGCTTCAGGCGATGGCGGGTGCCGCCGAAGGAATTGGTGAGGATGATGTCGGCACCGGCGTCGACGAAATCCTGGTGCAGCTTGGTGATGTTTTCCGGCTTGGTCTCGTTCCAGAGCTCGGGCGCTTCGCCGGCTTCCAGTCCCATCGCAAACAGCGAGGTGCCCGTCGCACCATCGGCAAGGAGAACGCCTTTTTCGGCAAGCAGGGCGGACAGGGCATTGGTGGCTGCGGTCATCGGTTTTTCCCGGCTAGAATGGAATGTAGAGACATATAAAGATATCTTTATGTCTTTGCAAGCCATTCGCGCTGGGAGCGCAACTATTGTCGCGCGCGCATGCTCATGCGGCCGGCAAGACCAAGCCCAAAGACGGCGAGCGCCGTCAGCAGCCACATCGGGTCGGCCCGGTTGAGAAAGAAGCTTTCAAGCATGGCGTTATAGGTCATGAAGATCACCACCATGACGCAGAAGTCTGCGAAAATCCGGGCCTCCGCACGCCGATAGGCGCGCGCATAGTCGAAGAGCGGTTTGACGAAGAGCAGGGCCGTCAGGAGGACGCCGCCCGGCAGCCCGAACATCAGCACCGCGTCGAGGTAGCTGTTGTGGCCGGTGACGATGCCGCGCACGTCCCAGCTTGCCTCGAAGTTCGCTTCCAGCCCCATGATGACAGGTGACAGCCAGAAGCTGGCATAGCCCTGGCCGAACCAGGGCCGCTCCGCGATGCTGGCGCTGGCGAACTTCCAGATGTCGTCGCGGCCGGTAAAGGTCGGGTCGTCGATCAGCGCCTTGGTGATGGCATAAAACGTGTCGGAATAGATGGTGCCGAGCGTCAGGCCGAAGATCAGCGCGGACATGGCGAGATGCGCGAGGATCATCAGGCCGGGGCTGCGCACCGCACGTCCGGCAAAGACAAGTCCGATCGCGATCGGCAGGAAGCCGATCGTCGTCTTCGAGCCGGTGTGGAGTACGAAGTTGGCGGCGAGCAGCGTGATCGCCCAGCCGCGCAGCGGCGCGCCGGCGCGCAGGCAATAGATGCCGAACATGCACAGGATCGAAAAGACCGGCGCCGAGACGTTCTTGTGCAGCAGGTGCCCGCGCCAGAAGCCCGCATGCCAGGGCTCGTCGCCGAAGGCCGAATGGATGGCGCGGTCGGGCGCGACGACAAGGGCTGCATAGTCGATCAGGATCAGAAGCAGGATCGCGTTGGCGCCGGCATTGACGAAATCCTTCTCGCTGCGCGGCAGCACCAGCACGCCCGCCACCATGATCATCGCAATCAGGCTCAGCGTCAGGCCGCGCGCGGAGGCGGCCGGGTCGTAGGACTGCAGGCAGGAGACATAGGCGATCGCAAAGATTGCGATCCAGGACGGCGAGACCAGGCGCGCCAGGATGCGCCGGTCGACCACCACGAACATCGCAAAGAGGTAGACGACCCCGAGCACCAGATAGCCGACCTGGTTGATGATGTTGCCGTCATTAGCCGCATTCGGATCCGTCGTCACAGCGCCCTGAAACGGGATCAGCGTGAAAACGATGAGAAACAGCCCGAGGCCGGAGAGCAGCGCCGCCAGGCCATGGACAAGCTCCACCAGGCCGGCATCGACGGCAGCCGGGACTGGCTGTCGCGTGCTCGAAAGGTTTGCCGTGGCTGGGTTCGAATGCATGGCGGCGCCAAACGGAAGAGGCAAGGATGCCGCGGTCCGGGCGGCGGCGAATGGAAACCAGCCCACGGCGGATGCCGGCCGGGCAGGGATGCGACGCCACCTTCGCGCATTCAGGTTAAGTCTCGGTGAAACAGGAGGGCGCAGGGCGAGCACCTTGCCGTTGACGCGCCCGTGTCCTTTATGTTGCAAGGCTCTGATAATTGCGCGCCGATTGCCGCAGGTCCTTGCCGCCCGTGCATCGTGCCCTTAAAAAGGCGGGGGTGTCTCGGCCGTGGAAAACGCGGCCGTTGCCGTATCCAGCAGCATGTCTTCCATAATTCGATCACGATTTTCGTCCCGAGGTCGATCGATACGTCGAAACGAGAAAACACGATATGCAGTCCCTTATCCGTATGGTCGCGTCCGCCGCGGTCTCCGTAAGCCTGCTCCTTGGCAGCGCATCCTTTGCCGCAGCCGGGCAGGCCCATTTTGTCGTCAACGCCGAAACGGGCTCGATCCTGGAGGCCGACAAGGCCGACGAACTGAACTATCCGGCGTCGCTGACCAAGATGATGACGCTCTATCTCGCCTTCGAGGCGCTGAAGACCGGCACGCTGAAGTGGGACCAGAAGCTGACGGTTTCCGAGCACGCCAACAGCCTTGAGCCCTTCAAGCTTGCCGTCGGCGCCGGTCGCCAGATCACGGTGCGTGAAGCGGTCATGGGCATGGTCGTGCTCTCGGCCAACGATGCGGCCGTCGTCATCGGCGAGACGCTTGCCGGCAACGAGCCCGCTTTCGGCGAAATGATGACGGCCAAGGCCAAGGCGCTCGGCATGAGCCGCACGGTCTTCAAGAACGCCAATGGCCTGCCGGACCCGGCGCAGGTGACGACGGCGCGCGACATGGCGACGCTCGGCCTGTCGCTGATGCGCGACTTTCCCGACGAGTTCCAGCTTTTCGCCAACAAGACGATCGAGTTTCGTGGCATGAAGCTGCGCGGCCACAACAACGTGATGAAGCGCTACGAGGGCGTGGACGGCATCAAGACCGGTTACACCGACGCGTCGGGCTACAATCTCGTGACCTCGGCCAAGCGCGGCGGCACGCGGCTCGTCGCCGTGGTCATGGGCGGCAAGACCGCGCAGGCGCGCGACGACGAGATGATCGGCCTGCTCGACAAGTTCCTGCCGCCGAAGGACGAGGCAAGCGCTGCAAGCGTTGCCGAGCCGGCAGCTGCGGCGACGGCTACGACCACGACGAACTGACGAGGTGACGTCCGCGCAAGTCGGGTGCACGTTCCTCTGCGGACGCCTTGTCCATCAGCGTGAACGTTTTCACCCTAACCCTCTCCCCGCAAGCGGGGCGGGGGGACGAGTGCGATCGTGAGCCGCCAGCTCTTGGGCGGCGTTTTGAATAATCCGTCCAACCTCAAGAATGATCTGGCAGAGTGAGGGAACGCGGGCGTGCCGCAAGTCCCTTCTCCCCGTAGGCAGGGAGAAGGTGCCGGCAGGTGGATGAGGGGGAACCCTCACCGCGCGAATGATGAGCAACCCTCACCAGGCGCGCGGGTCAGGGCAGATCGGCTGCCCCGGCCGGCCTCAAGCTGCGGCGCGATCCTCGTGGCTGACCGGTGTCACCATGGCCGAGATGACGGCCGAGAGGTCGAGGGCGCCGATCGGGCGGCCGTTTTCATCGACCACATGGGCAACGCCGACGCGGGAGGCGGTCATGGTGCGGGCGGCCGATTCCAGCACGGTGCCGGTCACCAGCGGCACGCCTTCGGCATTGCCGGAAAGCGGCCGCATGATCGTCTCGACATTGATGACGCGACCGCGGTTCACTTCCTTGACGAAGGCGGTGATGTAGTCGTCGGCCGGTGACAGCACGATCTCCTGGCCGGTGCCCTGCTGCACCACGCGGCCATCGCGCAGAATGGCGATCTTGTCGCCGAGGCGCAGCGCCTCGTCGAGGTCGTGGGTGATGAACACGACCGTCTTCTTCAGTTCCTTCTGCAGGTCGAGAAGCACGGTCTGCATGTCGACGCGGATCAGCGGGTCGAGCGCCGAATAGGCTTCGTCCATGAGCAGGATGTCGGCATCGTTGGTGAGCGCCCGGGCAAGGCCCACGCGCTGCTGCATGCCGCCCGAAAGCTGGTTCGGGAAGTGGTTTTCGAAGCCCTTCAGCCCGACGCGCTCGATCCAGCCGCGGGCGCGCTTTTCGCTTTCCTTGCGTTCGATGCCCTGGATTTCCAGGCCATAGACGGTGTTGTCGAGCACGGTGCGGTGCGGCAAAAGCGCGAACTTCTGGAACACCATCGCCGTCTTGTGGCGGCGGAATTCCCTCAGATCGTTGTCGTTCATCTTGCAGACGTCGACGCCGTCGTAGAGCACTTCGCCCGCCGTCGGGTCGATCAGCCGGTTGATGTGGCGGATAAGCGTGGATTTGCCGGAACCCGAAAGGCCCATGACCACCATGACGCCACCGGCGGGCATGGAGATGTTGATGTCCTGCAGGCCGAGCACGTGGCCGTGCTCTTCGTTGAGCTCGGCCTTGCCCATGCCTTTCTTGACGGCGTCGACAAAGTCGCCGCCGCGGGGGCCGAAGATCTTGTAGAGGTTTTTCACCTCGATTGCGTGACTAGCCATGGATAACCTCCGAGTGCTTCTGCAGCCGCTTGCCGAAGGCCTGGCTGGTACGGTCGAAAATGATGGCGATGCCGACAAGGGCAAAACCGTTGAGGAAGCCGACGGTGAAGAACTGGTTGGCGATGGCCTGCAACACGTTCTTGCCGAGGCCGCCGACGCCGATCATCGAGGCGACGACAACCATCGCCAGCGACATCATGATCGTCTGGTTGATGCCGGCCATGATGGTGGGTAGTGCCAGCGGCATCTGCACGTTCTTCAGCTTCTGCCAGGTGGACGAGCCGAAGGCGTCTGCCGCTTCCAGCACTTCCTTGTCGACGAGGCGGATACCAAGGTTGGTGAGGCGGATCATCGGCGGCACTGCGTAGATCACGACCGCGATCAGGCCCGGCACCTTGCCGATGCCGAAGATCATGACGACCGGGATCAGATAGACGAAGCTCGGCATCGTCTGCATGACGTCGAGGATCGGGTTGACCACAGCCTGCACGCGCTCGGAACGCGCCATCAGGATGCCGATCGGAATGCCGATCAGGATCGAAATGAGCGTACAGACGGTGACCATGGCGAGCGTGATCATCGTGTCGTTCCACAGGCCGACAAGGCCGATGAAGATCATCGACACCGCCGTTCCGATGGTGATGCCGATGTTGCGGCTGCCGAAATAGACGATCGCCACCATCAGAGCCAGGATGACGATCCATGGCGAGCTGACGAACAGGCTCTCAAGATAATTCAAAAACCACTGAAGGGGCTGGACCACGGTGTCGATGGCGTCGCCGTAAGAGCGGACGAAGCCCTTGAAGCCGTCGTCAATGGTCTTGCGCGCCAGGCGGATCATGCCCTCGTCAATGGCAGGGAACTTGCAGAGCAGCTCTGGCAAGACACTGCAGATGGATGCCATTTGTTTCCCCTTCTTGGCCGGAAGTCTTGTGGTCGCCGGTTGCGTCTGGGTATCGACTGTCGTCGATGCCTGCGCACACTTGGGTGACCTCTCTGGGTCCCGGCTTCTAAAATGTGTCAGCGAAATGTGGCGCCCGCTTTACTGATTGCGACGCGAAGGGCCACGGTTCGCCGCCACTGGAACGATGCGCGCGCAAATCAACCCTGAGGCAGGCGCCATGGTTCCGGTGGTCGAACGGTGCCACGGCGGGCAGGCGACCTCTTGTGCCGCTGCCCGCCGTCAGATTGCGATCAGAGTGCCGCCTTGACCTTTTCGGCCACTTCCGGGCTCACCCATTTCGTCCACATGTCCGGGAACTCCTCGAGGAAGTGCTTGGCGGCATCCTCGTTGGTGCCCTGGTTCTGGTCCATCCAGGCGAGAACCTTGTTGACCGTGCCGTTGTCCCACTTGCGTACCTTGACGTAGTCCATGGCGACGCTGGCTTTTTCAGAGAACGACTTTGTGACGACCGTGTAGACGTCTGACACCGGATAGGAATTGACCTTCGGGTTCGGGCAGTCCGGAACGGCGGTGCAGGCGTCCCAGTCGGCCTTGTCGTGCTCGACGCCGAAGGAGAGGCGGGTCATTTCGTACTTGCCGAGGATGGCCGTCGGCGCCCAGTAATAGCCAAGCCAGCCGGTCTTCTTTTCAAAGGCGTTGGCGATCGAGCCGTCGAGGCCGGCAGCCGAGCCGGTGTCAACCAGAAGGAAGCCGTCCTTCTCGGCGTTCAGCGCCTTGTAGAGGTTGGCGGTCGAGACCTGGCAGTTCCAGCCGGACGGGCAATTGTGGACCGCGGCCTTGCTCGAGTCTTCCGGCGCCGGGAAGAGTTCAGGATGCTTCAGCGCGTCCTGCACGGTCTTGATATCCGGGTGCGCGTCGGCGATGAATTTCGGGATCCACCATCCTTCGACGCCGCCTTCGCTGAGCAGGGGCGCGGCTTCGATCAGCCGGCCCTCTTTGATCGCCGCGTCGAGCGGCGTGCGCACGGCGTTGACCCACAGTTCCGGGGCCATGTCGGGTTGCGCCTTCTCGTTCATCGAAGCGAAGGTCGGCATGGTGTCGCCGGTCACCAGCGTCACGGTGCAGCCGTAGCCGTTTTCGAGAATGAACTTGTCCACCTGGGCGGCAACGCCAGCGGAGGCCCAGTTCATTTCGGCAATGCTGACTTCGCCGCATTCGGCAGCCTGCGCTGAGCCTGCCAGGGCATAGAGTCCCGCGGCGAGAATGGTGGAAGCGAGGAGTTTCTTCATGTTGCAAGACCTCCCAGTCTTTTTTGCAGCCAATGTTCAAACGGGTATCCACGGAAGATGCCGAGCATCCTCCGTCACCCGGAGCAATCATGCAGCGAGGGGTTCGGCGTCGAACGAGCCAAGGGTCACCCTTGCTGCGCACGGTGCGGGAGTTCTTTCAGGTCCTGGCGGCGGAACCCTGTCGCCGGCCAGCCTCCTCTTATACCGCTCCCGCAAGCCTATGTATTCTCGTTGAGAAATCAACCTCTTGAATCGGAACGCTCGCAGGCTGCAGCGCGACATGCATTCTGTCTGCGACATCTCCGCCGGGCGTTTTTCGTGCATGAGCAGGCTGAATTTAAGCAATAGCGACAATTCTTGCCGCAAAAAATGGCGCTAGACGCAATGTCGCTCCCAACCCTGTCGAGATCGTGACGTTTGCTATCGTGATTGCGTCACCGGATTTGTCGCGAATGTCGCGAAAAATTTACAAAAAAGACCGGAATTCATCTTTGGTTAAATCCTCAATAACCATCCGGTAACGATGTCCAGCTAATTGTTCTTCTCGCGGCGGGGGACTGCCGCCGGTCCGGATCAGGTTTTTGCGTCCCGGACTTGTAGCGAACCTTCGGTGTGTTTTGCCGAAGTGACCAGGCGTAATTTGGCGGCCGCATCCCTCCTTGAGAGGTCGATGCGGCCTTCGCATTTCCGGACCATGGCCGGACACAAAAACTACACAAAAAAACCGCCCCAGCTGGGGCGGTGGGAGGAGGCTCTGGGAGGAGAACTCGGAAGGGGGAATGTTGCCCCTGTCGCGGATCAGCCGACGTTCGAGGTGCGGATGAAACCGAGCGGGCCGAACGGGACGTCGACAACGAGGTTGCGCACGCGCGACTGGCTGGACGGAACCTTGGAGTTCCAGGCGATCTGGACGAAATTGGGCTTGCTGAAGATGTACAGCATGGACGTAAACCTTGAGAGGCCGGAGGTCTTTGCTCCGGGCTTGTTGATATGCCGCTGATATAGGTGTGCACTGCGAAAAACTGAATACCAAACTCGCCATGCGATGTCGCATTTTGGCTAGCCGCCGCGACAATTTCGACAAGCCTTGCAAAGGCTGGAAACAATGCGTGAGCGGCCTTGCCAGATTGCGGCGAAATCGTGTCGAAACAGACCTTTGCCGCTGAGCGTTTCAGTGTTACCGATGCCTCCATGACACGCAGGATCATGTTGCAGGGAACCGGCTCGGATGTCGGAAAATCGGTATTGGTCGCGGGGCTCTGCCGGCTCGCTTCCAACAGGGGCTTGAAGGTCCGGCCGTTCAAGCCGCAGAACATGTCGAACAACGCCGCCGTTTCCGACGACGGCGGCGAGATCGGCCGGGCGCAATGGCTGCAGGCGCTGGCCGCCCGCGTACCGTCGTCGGTGCATATGAACCCGGTGCTTTTGAAGCCGCAGTCCGACGTCGGCAGCCAGATCGTCGTGCAGGGCAAGGTGGCGGGACAGGCCAAGGGGCGCGAGTACCAGGCGCTGAAGCCCAAACTGCTTGGCGCCGTGATGGAGAGTTTCGAGCAGATCTCGTCCGGTGCCGATCTCGTCGTGGTCGAGGGCGCGGGTTCGCCGGCGGAAATCAACTTGCGCGCCGGCGACATCGCCAACATGGGCTTTGCGACGCGCGCCGGCGTCCCCGTCGTGCTCGTCGGCGACATCGACCGCGGCGGCGTCATCGCCTCGCTGGTCGGTACGCACGCGATCCTGCCTGATGAAGACCGGGCGATGGTGAGCGGCTATCTCATCAACAAGTTCCGCGGCGATGTCACGCTGTTTGACGACGGTATTGCCGCAGTTAACCGCTTCACCGGCTGGCCCTGTTTCGGCGTCGTGCCCTGGCTGAAGGCGGCCGCAAGGCTGCCGGCCGAAGACTCCGTCGTACTGGAGAAGCTGACACGCGGCGAGGGGCGGGCGCTGAAGGTCGCAGTTCCCGTGCTGTCGCGCATTGCCAATTTCGACGACCTCGACCCGCTCGCAGCCGAGCCCGAAGTCGATCTCGTCTTCGTCAAGCCCGGCAGTCCGATCCCCGAGGATGCCGGCCTCGTCGTCATTCCCGGCTCGAAGTCGACCATCGGCGACCTCATCGATTTCAGGGCGCAGGGTTGGGACCGCGATCTTCAGCGCCATGCGCGCCGCGGTGGCCGCGTCATCGGCATTTGCGGCGGTTACCAGATGCTCGGCCGGAAGGTGAGCGATCCGCTCGGCATCGAGGGCGGCGAACGGGAGGTAGAAGGCCTCGGGCTGCTCGACGTCGAGACCGAGATGGCGCCGGAAAAGACCGTGCGCAACAGCCGCGCCTGGTCGCTGGAGCATGACGTGGCGCTCGAAGGCTACGAGATTCATCTCGGCCGGACCGAGGGCGGCGATTGCAGCCGGCCTTCGGTGCGCATCGACAACCGACCGGACGGCGCATTGTCTGCCGACGGCCGGGTGATGGGCACCTATCTGCACGGGCTGTTTGCCAGCGACGCCTATCGCGGCGCACTTTTGAAGAGCTTCGGCATCGAGGGCGGGGCGAGCAACTACCGCCAGTCGGTCGATGTGGCGCTGGACGATGTCGCAGGCGAGTTGGAGGCGGTGCTCGACCGGCGCTGGCTGGACGGGCTGCTGGGGCTCTAGTTCCGGGCCCGCCGCATATGAGCCAGCACCAGAATTACGCCGCGACGTCGTGCTCTTCGCGTGCAGCCTCCCAGACCTCCCGCGCAGCATCCAGGTTCATCAGGGCGATCCCGAGACCCACGATCAAGTCCGGCCAGGCCGACTGCCACAGATAGGCCGTCGCCAGACCCGCGGCGATAATCGCGACATTGGCGAAGGCATCGTTGCGGGCAGACAGGAACGCCGCCCGCGTGAGGCTGCCGCTCGTATGACGATAGGCGACGAGAAGGTATGCGCAGAAGAGGTTGATCAGAAGCGCGCCAAAGCCCGTTATGGAAAGCGCAAAAGGCTCGGGCGGGATCGGGTTCATGAACTTCGACCAGGCCGTCCACAGAAAGGCGAGCGCCGGGACGAGCAGGATGAACGCCATCAGCATGCCGGCTCGGGCACGGCTCTGCGCCGTCCAGGCGAGCGCAAAGAAGATCAGGATGTTCACCGAGGCATCTTCGAGGAAGTCGACACTATCGGCCATCAGGGACACAGAGCCGATCGCAAGCGCCACAACGAGCTCGATCCCGAAATAGCCGAGATTCAACAGGGCGACGATAAGGACGACGCGGCGCAGGTTGGTATCCACTCTGAAACTCCTTTGCAGGCGAGATTCGCCGTCGGTACTTTGACACATTTGCAGGCAACAGATTGCTGTCCGCGCGTTGTGTTTCGACATCGGTTCCCTCCAATGTCGCCGCCTGCAGCACCCCGACAAATCGTCGCGTGGCGCAACTCGGCCGGGGAGGCGTCGCAAGCGTCGATTGACTTTGGACTGCCCGCTTCCTAATCATCGGGTGTTGGATGGTTCCTTCTGGTCGTGGCGATCAGGGGGAACAATTGGGAATGTGACGGATGGACCCAAACCGGGCATCCTTATCGCAGCCGACCCCGCGACTGTAGAACGGTCAGGGTTCGCCATCGGGTTCAAGGTCAGGCCCGCCGGCCGATTGCATGGGCAATCACGGCAGTCCTGGACGGAACCGGAAAAGCCACTGGCGTGGCTTCGTGATCAGCCGGGTTGGACGCCTCTTCTTCTACGAATCGTCCGCCTTTCACGATGTTGAAAACGCCGGGAAGGTGAGGCGGGCCGCTCGGGTCCTGACATCGGAACCTCGCCCCTTGGGGCGAGGCGATGCCGGGCCCGTGACGCCGTGAGCCAGGAGACCTGCCATCCGGCATGGGCATTCCGCCCGAGGAGATTTTTGTCTCCAACGCCATCACGGAGGTTGTTTTGGCTCGCAGATGTTTTCCCGAACGCGCCGCGGGCGCGCCGAACGGCTGTTGCCGTCTGCCGCTGATTCAGGCGCGGTGAGGCGGCGGCGATGAGCAATTCCAGCGCCGGACCCGTCCTGGTCCTTGGTGGCGCCCGTTCCGGCAAATCCAGTTTTTCCGAAAGGCTCGTCGAAGCGTCCGGCCTCACCATGCATTATGTCGCCACAGGCCGCGCCTGGGACGACGAAATGCGTGAACGTATCGACCATCACAAGACGCGTCGCGGTCAAGGCTGGACAACGCATGAGGAGCCCGTCGATCTCGTCGGCATCCTCGGGCGCATCGACAACGCGGATCATGTCGTGCTCGTCGACTGCCTGACGCTGTGGGTCACCAATCTCATGCTCGAGGAGCGCGACATTGAGGCGGAGTTCGCCAAGCTTGCCGCGTACCTTCCGCAAGCGCAGGCGCGTCTCGTTTTCGTTTCCAACGAGGTCGGCCTCGGCATCGTGCCGGAGAACCGCATGGCGCGCGAATTCCGCGACCATGCCGGCCGGCTTCACCAGATCGTTGCGGAGAAATCCGCTGAAGTTTACTTTATCGCGGCCGGTTTGCCGCTGAAAATGAAGGGTTGAATAATGACCACCGCAAGAACCAGCCACGGCAAGATCCCGGCGACCGTCATCACCGGCTTCCTCGGCGCCGGCAAGACGACGATGATCCGCAACCTCCTGCAGAACGCCGATGGCAAGCGCATCGCGCTGATCATCAACGAGTTCGGCGATCTCGGCGTCGACGGCGACGTCCTGAAGGGCTGCGGTGCGGAGGCCTGCACCGAGGACGATATCATCGAGCTCACCAATGGCTGCATCTGCTGCACGGTTGCCGACGATTTCATCCCGACCATGACGAAGCTGCTCGAGCGCGAGAAGCGTCCTGATCATATCATCATCGAGACGTCCGGCCTGGCGCTGCCGCAGCCGTTGATCGCCGCCTTCAACTGGCCGGATATCCGCAGCGAAGTCACCGTCGATGGCGTCGTCACCGTGGTCGACAGCGCCGCCGTTGCCGCCGGCCGCTTTGCCGACGACCACGACAAGGTCGACGCACTGCGCGTGGAGGACGACAACCTCGACCATGAAAGCCCGATCGAGGAACTGTTCGAGGACCAGCTCACCGCTGCCGACCTCATCGTCCTCAACAAGACCGACCTGATCGACGCTTCGGGCCTGAAAGCCGTGCGCGACGAAGTCGCCTCGCGCACCAGCCGCAAGCCTGCCATGATCGAGGCGAAGAACGGCGAGGTGGCCGCCGCCATCCTGCTCGGCCTCGGCGTCGGCACGGAAAGCGATATCGCCAACCGCAAGTCGCACCACGAACTGGAGCATGAGGCGGGCGAAGAGCACGACCACGACGAATTCGACAGCTTTGTCGTCGAGCTCGGCGCGATCGCCGACCCGGCTGCCTTCATCGATCGCCTGAAGGGCGTGATATCAGAGCACGACGTGCTGCGTCTCAAGGGCTTTGCCGATGTGCCCGGCAAGCCGATGCGCCTCCTGATCCAGGCTGTCGGCGCGCGCGTCGACCAGTATTACGATCGCGCTTGGGCTACCGGCGAAAAGCGCGGCACGCGCCTCGTGGTCATCGGCTTGCATGACATGGACGAAGCGGCGGTGCGCGCTGCCATCACCGCGCTCGTCTAATACCTTGAAATAACGCAAGTCCGGATGGAAGGCGCAACACGCTTCTTCCATCCGGAACTGCCTTGACGGACAAGACCATGCATCTGCTTCTCGCCCAGAAGGGAACGATCGCCGACGGCAACGAAGCGATCGATCTCGGGCAAACGCCGGCCGACATCCTGTTTCTGTCTGCCGCCGACACCGAGCTGTCGTCGATCGCCGCCGCCCATGGCCGGCGCGAAGGTGGCGCCAGCCTGCGCATCGCCAGCCTCATGAACCTGATGCACCCGATGTCGGTCGATACTTACGTCGAGCGCACGGCGCGGCATGCGAAGCTGATCGTGGTTCGCCCGCTCGGTGGCGCCAGCTATTTCCGCTATCTGCTCGAAGCCCTGCATGCAGCCGCTGTCACCCACCGGTTCCAGATCGCGGTGCTGCCCGGCGACGACAAGCCCGATCCGGGGCTTGAGCCGTTCTCGACCGTTGAAGCCGACGACCGCCAGCGGCTCTGGGCCTATTTCACCGAAGGTGGCGCCGACAACGCCGGGCTGTTCCTCGATTATGCCGCGGCGCTGGTCTCGGACGCGGAGAAGCCGCAACCGGCCAAACCGCTCCTGAAGGCGGGCATCTGGTGGCCGGGCCGGGGCGTGATCGGGGTCGACGAGTGGCGGGCGTGCGTTCAGCAGGCGCGGCCGCACTTGGTCGCGGGAGAGGGATCAGAACCTCCGACAGTCGCCATCTGCTTCTACCGCGCCCTCGTGCAGAGCGGTGAGACGCGACCGGTGGAGGCGCTGATCGATGCATTGGCCGCGCAGGGTGTGCTCGCGCTCCCGGTTTTCGTCTCCAGCCTCAAGGATGCCGTGTCCGTCGGCACGCTGCAGGCAATCTTCTCGGAGGCGGCACCCGACGTGGTGATGAACGCCACCGGCTTTGCTGTCTCGTCTCCCGGTGCCGACCGGCAGCCGACGGTGCTGGAATCGACCGGCGCGGCAGTGCTGCAGGTGATCTTCTCCGGCTCCTCGCGGGCGCAGTGGGAGACGTCGCCGCAGGGGTTGATGGCGCGGGATCTTGCCATGAACGTTGCCCTGCCGGAGGTCGATGGCCGCATTCTCGCGCGCGCCGTCTCGTTCAAGGCGGCGTCGATCTATGACGCGAAAGTCGAGGCTAACATTGTTGGCCACGAACCGCTCGAAGACCGGGTGCGTTTTGCCGCGAACCTTGCGGTCAACTGGGCGCAGTTGCGTCGTGCGAAGCCGTCTGAGCGCCGCATCGCCATCGTCATGGCGAACTATCCGAACCGTGACGGGCGGCTCGGGAACGGTGTCGGTCTCGATACCCCGGCCGGTACCGTCGAGGTGCTCAACGCCATGACGGCGGAAGGTTATGCGGTGGGCGAAGTCCCGGAGGACGGCGACGCGCTGATGCGTTACCTGATGGCCGGGCCGACCAATGCCGCAGGTCGTGACCGTGAAATCCGCGAGACAATTTCGCTGAGCGATTACAAGACCTTCTTCGATTCGCTTCCGAAACAGATAAAGGATGAAGTCGGTGGTCGCTGGGGTGCGCCGGAGGCCGATCCGTTCTTCCTCGACGGTGCCTTCGCACTGCCGCTCGCCCGCTTCGGCGATGTCATCGTCGGTATCCAGCCGGCGCGCGGCTACAACATCGATCCGAAGGAAAGTTATCACTCGCCGGACCTGGTGCCGCCGCATGGTTATCTCGCCTTCTATGCCTTCCTGCGCCAACAATTCGGCGCGCAGGCGATCGTGCATATGGGTAAGCACGGCAATCTCGAATGGCTGCCGGGCAAGGCGCTGGCCCTGTCCGAGACGTGCTATCCCGAGGCGATCTTCGGGCCGGTGCCGCATATCTACCCCTTCATCGTCAACGATCCGGGCGAAGGCACGCAGGCCAAGCGCCGCACCAGCGCCGTCATCATCGACCACCTGACGCCGCCGCTCACGCGCGCCGAATCCTACGGGCCGCTCAAGGATCTCGAAGCGCTCGTCGACGAGTATTACGACGCCGCCGGCGGCGACCCGAGGCGCCTGCGTCTGCTCAGCCGTCAGATCCTCGACCTCGTGCGCGACATCGGCCTCGACAGCGACGCCGGCATCAACAAGGGGGACAGCGACGACAAGGCGCTGGAAAAGCTCGACGCCTATCTCTGCGACCTCAAGGAAATGCAGATCCGCGACGGCCTGCACATCTTCGGCGTGGCGCCCGAGGGGCGCCTGCTGACGGACCTCACTGTCGCACTCGCCCGCGTGCCGCGCGGCCTCGGCGAGGGCGGAGACCAGAGCCTGCAGCGGGCGATCGCGGCGGATGCGGGGTTGAGGGGCGCTGAAGGCGAGATCGCTCCCGAAGGACAATCCTTCGATCCGCTCGATTGCATGATGTCGGACGTCTGGACCGGCCCGAAACCAACGATCCTCGCCGATCTCTCGGACGCCCCTTGGCGCACAAACGGAGACTCGGTCGAGCGCATCGAACTGTTGGCAGCGAAGCTCGTTGCGAGCGAGCAGTCTTGTCCGCATGACTGGCCCCACACCCGCGCCGTTCTCGACGAAATCGAAACCCGCCTAAAACCCTCGATCTCCGGCTCCGGAGCCGCCGAGATGACTGGCTTCCTCACCGGCCTCGACGGCCGCTTCGTCGCGCCCGGGCCCTCCGGCGCGCCGACGCGCGGTCGCCCCGACGTGCTGCCGACCGGGCGCAATTTCTACTCCGTCGACAGCCGCGCCGTGCCGACACCCGCTGCCTACGAGCTCGGCAAGAAATCCGCCGAACTCCTGATCCGCCGCTATCTGCAGGATCACGGCGAGTGGCCGTCCTCCTTTGGGCTTACCGCCTGGGGCACGGCCAACATGCGTACCGGCGGCGACGATATCGCCCAGGCCCTGGCGCTGATCGGCGCCAAACCCACCTGGGACATGGTCTCGCGCCGGGTGATGGGCTACGAGATCGTGCCGCTTGCCGTGCTCGGCCGGCCGCGCGTCGACGTGACGCTGCGCATTTCCGGCTTCTTCCGCGATGCCTTTCCGGACCAGATCGCGCTGTTCGACAAGGCGATCCGTGCCGTTGGCGCGCTCGAGGAAGACGATGCCGACAACATGATCGCCGCGCGCATGCGCGCCGAGACGCGGCGATTGGAGGCCGATGGCGTCGAGGCGGCCGAGGCGTCCCGCCGCGCGTCCTATCGCGTCTTCGGCGCCAAGCCCGGGGCTTATGGCGCCGGCCTGCAGGCGCTGATCGACGAGAAGGGTTGGGAGAGCAAGGCGGATCTCGCCGAGGCCTATCTCACCTGGGGCGCCTATGCCTATGGCGCCGGCGAGGAGGGCAAGGCCGAGCGCGATCTCTTCGAAGAGCGGCTGCGCACCATCGAGGCGGTGGTGCAGAACCAGGATAACCGCGAGCACGACCTGCTCGACAGCGACGACTACTACCAGTTCGAAGGCGGCATGAGTGCTGCTGCCGAGCACGTTGGCGGCAATCGCCCGGCCATCTACCACAACGACCATTCCCGGCCGGAAAAGCCGGTTATCCGCTCGCTGGAAGAAGAGATCGGCCGCGTCGTCCGTGCGCGCGTCGTCAATCCCAAGTGGATCGATGGCGTCATGCGACACGGCTACAAGGGCGCCTTCGAGATCGCCGCCACCGTCGACTACATGTTCGCCTTTGCCGCGACCACGGGTGCCGTGCGCGACCACCACTTCGAGGCCGCCTACCAGGCCTTCGTCGTTGACGAGCGGGTGGCGGACTTCCTGCGCGACAAGAACCCGGCCGCCTTTGCCGAGCTTGCTGATCGGCTGCTCGAAGCGATCGATCGCAATCTCTGGACCCCGCGCTCCAACTCGGCGCGATTTGATCTTGGTGGCATCGGCAATGCCGCGACACGGCTTCGTGCCGGCAACGAATAGAGCGGGAAACCCGCATCCTGCGAACCTGATTTGAGGGAGTGACTATGAGCGACGAGACGACGAACAGCGGCGAAGCCATTGCCGAAAAGGACGACGCCCGCCACGCCATGAAAATGGCGAAGAAGAAGGCTGCGCGCGAAAAGATCATGGCGACCAAGACCGACGAAAAGGGTCTTATTATCGTCAACACCGGCAAGGGCAAGGGCAAGTCGACCGCCGGCTTCGGCATGATCTTTCGCCATATCGCCCACGGCATGCCCTGCGCCGTCGTGCAGTTCATCAAGGGCGCGATGGCGACCGGTGAACGCGAGCTGATCGAAAAGCACTTCGGTGACGTCTGCCAGTTCTACACGCTCGGCGAAGGTTTTACCTGGGAAACGCAGGACCGCGCCCGTGACGTGGCGATGGCGGAAAAGGCCTGGGAAAAGGCGAAGGAACTGATCCGCGACGAGCGCAACTCGATGGTGCTGCTCGACGAGATCAACATTGCGCTGCGCTACGACTATATCGATGTCGCAGAGGTCGTGCGGTTCCTCAAGGAAGAAAAGCCGCACATGACGCATGTGGTGCTCACTGGCCGCAACGCCAAGGAAGACCTGATCGAGATTGCCGATCTCGTCACCGAAATGGAGCTGATCAAGCATCCGTTCCGCTCCGGCATCAAGGCGCAGCAGGGCGTCGAATTCTGATGAGCCAGAGCTGGCAGTTCTGGGCGCTGCTTTCGGCAGCCTTTGCTGCCTTGACGGCGATCTTCGCCAAGGTCGGCGTCGCGCAGGTCAATTCCGACTTCGCGACGCTGATCCGCACCGTCGTCATACTCTTCGTGCTCGCCGGCATCGTGGCGGCGACCGGGCAATGGCAGAAACCGTCGGACATTCCCGGCCGCACCTGGCTGTTCCTGGCGCTATCGGGCCTTGCCACCGGCGCCTCCTGGCTTGCCTATTTCCGCGCCCTGAAGCTCGGCGACGCCGCCCGCGTCGCCCCGCTCGACAAGCTCTCGATCGTCATGGTCGCCATCTTCGGTGTGCTCTTCCTCGGCGAGAAGCTCAACCTGATGAACTGGCTTGGCGTCGGCCTCATCGCCGGCGGCGCGTTGTTGCTGGCGGTGTTTTGAGGTCGCTCGCCTCACGCGAATTTGTTCACTGAATGTTCGTCACAATCAAGTCGCAATCCCGGTACATGCAATGGTTGCGATGGATTGGAGGACGGCATGCGGGTTGACGGCAGTTGGCGCGGGCGCCTTGAAAGAGACTACCTTTTCTTCGCAGCCTGGGTGACGGCGGTCCTGTCGGCGCTCTCCGCTTCCGTCCACTATGTCGCGACACCGCCTGCGGGCTGCCCCTTCGGGCTCGTTGTGGTTCTCCTTGGTATTTTCCCGGCCATGGTTACAGCGCGATTGACGATCGCGTTCAGCCGAACGCGCCGCAGCCCCTGGCAACTGATGGCGTATTCGTCCGGGGTTGGCTTCGCCATGGTCGCCGGCCTGATTGGCATCTACGTTCTGACCCTGAGTTTCGCGAGCTGGGATCCGGGTGGATATGCCGTGCCCTACCCAGTGCTGACGCACAGCTTTCTAACGTCCGGTTTCCCGGTGTTCGCGGTCGCCGGTGCGCTCATCGCTGCTGCGACCTTCGGGCTGTGGCTGCTGGGTGAGAGGAGAATGGAACGCAACAGCGCTGAGCCGGGGGACGGGACGGCCTCACAGCACACCCCGTTTTCCCGCCACGAGGGCGAATTCGTTCGCAGTGGGCAATGGCGGGCCGAAGAGCGCTATTTCTGGCTCTCTGTTCTGGTCGGTCCGGTGGTCATTATGCTCCCGCTGATCCTGCTGGAGATGATCTTCAGTCCGGAGACAGCGCTCGGCGCGCCGAAACTGCCGTGGGCAGTCCTGCGCTACTACTTCGGCGGCGCTTTCGCGGCTGCGATCAGCGCCGTGCTCGTTCTTGCGCTGGTGTTCAATCGTTCCCGTCGCTCGGCCTGGCTTGCCGCCTTTTTCGTCGGCTTGCACGTCGGTGCAATTTTCACGCTTCTGTTTGACTACGCCGACGAAACCGCCAGCAATCAGGCGTTTCTGCTGCCATTCGGCGGCCTCCTTGGCGCCCTATCGGCTGCCATTTGCGCCGCGATCTGGTTTCCCGACCGCCGCGGCCTTGGGGCACAAACTGCGCAACAGGCAGCTTGCGTGCGAGAATTTGTGCGCGCTTTGCGGACCGCCGGCTTTGCCGCACCGGCCACCGCGGCGCTCTCCTTCCCTGTTTTCGCAGCCATGGCGCACATGCTCGGCATCACGATACAGGCGGACCTCGACAACGCTCTGCAGGTTGGCGCTATCGAGACGTGGCTTTTGAACTATCGGGTCTGGGCGGTCGTTTCATTGCTGACACTGTTGCTTGACCACCTTCTCAAGAGCAGAGCGGTCCAACCGCGCTTGGCTCTCATCATCCTCTCGCTGTCAGCCTTTCTCGTCGGAGGAGCGATGGCACATAGCTTGAGCGAAGACGTACTCAGAAAGAGCGTGCCGATGTCGATGGTCTCCTTCCTCAGCCTTGGTTTGCCCAGTGTCATTGCCGGCCTCACGGCTGTATTTCTGCTCCGACGGAGCACGCCGCGCAGTCGGGCTGACGGCGCGAGTTTTGTCGCGTGACCGCGAGGTTTCGTCAGACCCAGCGCCGTACGCGCTTGCAATAGGCGCCGTAGGCTTCACCGAAGGCGCGAGTGAGGTGCGTTTCCTCCATGCGTGTCTGGTAGGAAATCGAGATCCAGGCGGAAAGGGCGAGTGCTACCGAGACGACGTTGGGAACTGAAAGCACCGTGCCGATCAGTGCCGTGACCATGCCGACATAGATCGGGTTGCGCGAGAAGCGGTAGAGACCGGAGGTCACGAGCGGCGCATCCTGCCTTTCGGGAATGCCGATCTTCCACGAGTGACGCATCGCCCATTGCGACAGCATCGTCAGCCCGCCGCCGAGCGCCATCAGCACGAGGCCGGCGGCATGAAGCAGCGGCGTGTCAAGCATAGGGATCCGTCCGAGCGCGGCGATGACCGCTCCGGGAAAGACGGCGACCGCCAGGAGATGAACCACCAGCGCCGCCACGATCACGCGGAAGAGTTTGCCCGCAAACCCCTCGGCATCGTCGCCATAGGTCAGCACAACCGGAGAGCGGCCGGATTGATGACGGCGTACAACCGCAAGCGCCAGGGTGAACAGGCCGACGACGAACATCATGATGGCGGGCAGGGCGGTGGACATCGGTACCTCTGGATCAAGTGGAATGGCGGGTTACGACCGGCGAAGAGACCAAGCGGAAATCGCCGCGATCTCCTTTCGATGGCGTTGCCGCGACTTTGCAATCTCCAGCGGCTAGAGGTTCAAGAGGGCATTCGATAATTATCGACGCACGGCAACCGACCCGCGCCAATGTTGCCGCAGACGGCCCAGGATGAATTTCCGTCCGAGGTGAACCGGCTGACACGGCATTGTTCGCGCGCAGCGCACCGATGCGCCTTTCGTTTTCCGGCGTTCCCTAAATGTTCGCCTTGATCAAGCCGCAATCCCGATACACGAAACAGTTGTATCGAGGGAACGGCAAGATGCAGGCAACGGACGAATGGCGCGGGCGCCTCGAAAGGACATATCTTCCCTTTGCAACTTGGGTCACGACGGCATCGGTGGCGCTCGTAACCGGTATCGTCTGCGCGATGACCGCGACGACTGGAGTGTTGCCGGTCTTGATCCCGTTCTTATGTGCCTTTCCGGCGATGATGTGCGCCCGGCTGACAATCGCCTTCAGAGGCTTTCTGCGCCGGGACTGGCAGCTTCTCCCTTTGGCGGCCTGTTGCGGCGCCCTCACGGTGTTCAGCCTCCAACTGGCCTACCTCCTGTCCATTGCTGTCGCGATGTGGGATCCGGGCGAAACGACGAGCGCCCTTGATGCGCTGACCGATGAAAAGCTCACCGTTTCCGCATTTCTTTCGGGTAGCCTCTATTTTCTCGTCCCGGCGCTCCTTGGGAGCGTGGCCTCTTGCGCCAGTGCAGGGGGTTGGCTGTATCGGGATCGGCGCGGACTAGGGGGCTCCGTCGACGGCAACAAGGTGGCCGTTTCCACGCTGGCGCAACCCCATCTCGATCATGACAGCCGTCGGACCTTCCCGAGCCGGCGGCTCACCCCGGAAGCGTGCTACTTCTGGTCCACGACGGCCTTCGGCCCGGTGATCGTCTCTCTGCCGTTGGCGCTGTTTGCCAACATGGTCCTCGGCCCCGGAGGACCTAACGGGATCCAGCAATTGCTGTGGCTTATGCTGAGGCTTTACTACTGCGGTACCTTTGCGGCAGCCGTGGCTGCTTTCCTGATCCTTGCGCTCGTCTTCGATCGCAGGCGTCGCTCGGCCTGGCTCGCGGCGCTTTGCGTAGGTGTGCATGCAGGTGCGCTGTTTCCGCTTCTGTTTGCTCCCGCCGAGGGCAATCCGGGCAGCCAGGTGAAGTTGCTGCTCATTTGTAGCGTCCTTGGCGCCTTGTCTGCTGCGACATGTACCGCCATCTGGTTTCCTGATCGCCGCGGACAGACGCTTGGGGATGAGCGTGTGGAGGTGTGGCTGACCGGACGCGCAGTGGCACGCACATTCTTGGTCGCCGGCCTTCTCGCACCGCTCGTTGCAGCATTTGTCTATGGTCTTTTCGTTGGCGTCGTGCAGTTGGCTGGTACGCCGTCCGATGCCACCTTCATTGGCCGGTTGCGCAGCTTCGATCTCGAGATATGGGCTATCGCCTACAAGATCTGGGCCGTCGTGGCGCTGCAGGCGTTGGCGCTTTACCATGTGTTGCCGATAGCGGACATCCGGCGGCCGGCCATCATCGTGGCCATCCCGCTCATGGCGTTTCTGTTTGCGGGCGCCATGGGGCAGAGCCTCGACGACTACGTCATGCCGAAGCCGACGGCCCTCTCGATCGGCTCGTTCTTTGAACTTGGTTTGCCAGGTCTCGTCGCCGCCGTCGTGGCTGTATTCCTCATTGCCAGGAATCCGATGCGGCGCCCGATCGATCCAAGGCGCGCTGTCGCTTGATGAGGGCGAAAGCGGAATTCGCCCATGGAAGCCGATGTCGCGCCAGCGGTAGGGTGAAGAGGCCGACGACGGGCATCAGGATGGTTGGAAGGACATGGGGACCTCTGACGCGTGCGGAATGACTGGACGAAGCTTGTCCATCGGTTCTCGGCCGAGGGTCGCCGCCGGGCTCAAAGCCCCAGCCAGATCCTCAGCGGATGCGTCGGATCTGCCAATAGCCGGATCGCGAGCGCGATCGAGACGACGACAAGCAGTGGCTTGATGATCTTGGCGCCCTTGGCCATGGCGTAGCGCGAGCCGACCTGGGCGCCGAGGAACTGGCCGACGCCCATCAACAGGCCGACCTTCCACAGGATGGCGCCGAAGAAGAGGAAGACGGCAAAGGCGCCGATGTTGGAGCCGAAGTTGAGGAACTTCGTGTGTGCGGTCGCCTTCAGCACGCCGAAGCCGGCAAGCGTGACGAAACCGAGCATGAAGAAGGAGCCGGTGCCCGGACCGAAGACGCCGTCGTAAAAGCCGATCAGCGGCACCAGCGTCAGCGTGAAGACGAAGGGGGTGATGCGGCGGTGCTGGTCGACATCGCCCATGTTCGGCTTCAGGCCGAAATAGAGCGCGATCGCAAGCAGCAGGAAGGGAAGGACCGCTTTCAGCACGTCACCGGGAACGATGGTTGCAAGCAGTGCGCCGAGCACGGCGCCGGCCCCCGACATCAGCGCCATCGGCAGCTGCTCTTTCAGGTTCACATGGCCCTTGCGCGCATAGGAAAGCGTCGCCGAGCCAGAGCCGAACAACCCTTGCAGCTTGTTGGTGCCAAGCGTCTGCAGCGGCGGGATGCCGGCAATCAGCATGGCTGGAATGGTGATCATGCCGCCGCCGCCGGCGATCGAATCGATGAAGCCGGCGATGAAGGCGGCAACGAACAGGAAGGCGAGCAGGTGGAGGGCAAGATCTTGCACGGGAGGGACTCTGGGGAAGGAAATGCAGGGAAGCTTTGCGCCTTGTGTCAGAGCCGGCAGAGAAATGCAAAGCCTTCTGTTTCAGCGCGTTCGCCGTACCTTCTAGTTGATATGGAATGTCTCACGAAATCAACGCCTTCCTCTGAGTCGCTCGGTTTCGGCTTCGTGTTCTCAGGCGTCGAAGCCGATGCGTGCTGCCCGGGTGCGGGTCGTCTGCACGCATTCCCCAAACGCGACATGGCAATGGCGCAATCCGGTTTGACCCGTCCTCACCGCTTAGGTAAAAATGACGATCATGCGACGGCGTCCGCTTCGGCGGACTGAAAGAGCGTCCGGTGCGGCCGACCCAGGCAGGGGGCTTTTGACCGGTGCTGTCCAGATCGGCTGGGAACGACCTGTTCCAGCCGGCGCTTCGTTAAGGACAACCGACGAAGGGAGCCGGCCGCCGTGCCATCGGGCAATCCATCTGCAGACGACAGTGGCGAACGCGCGACCCTGGTGCTGGGGCTCGGCTGCGAGCGCGGTGCGTCTTGTCAGGAAGTGATCGCGCTGGCCGAGCGCGCCTTGGCCAAGGCCGGCGCCGAGGCTGCCGATCTGCGGTTCGTCGCGTCGCTCGACGCGCGCGCAGAGGAGCCGGCGATCCTCGCTGCCGCCAATCATTTTTCCGCGCCGGCGGCTTTCTATGATGCCGTCAGGCTGGAGGCCGAAGCTCACCGCCTTGCCAACCCCTCGAAGGTCGTCTTTGCCCATACCGGCTGCCATGGCGTGGCCGAGGGGGCAGCACTTGTCGGCGCGGGTCGAGAGGCCGTGCTGATCGTGCCGAAGATCACGTCGGCGCATGCAACGGCCGCGATTGCCGGGCCGGCAGGAAGCCGAGCGCAAGCGTGCCTCGCAGAAGCGGAGCGCGCCTGATGCGTTCTTATGTTGTTGAATTGAATCAGACTTTTGTCCGGATTTTCTCTCAGATGGAATCCGGTTGTTCGCAAAGCGTATCAAGTCGGGCACCGCAGCGTGGCGCCGGCGGACAGGTGGGGCAGCATTGATGACCGACGACCTCTTTGCCGGATTGCCGGCGCTCGAAAAAGGTTCGGTCTGGCTGGTCGGTGCCGGTCCCGGCGACCCCGGCCTGTTGACGCTGCACGCCGCAAATGCGCTGCGGCAGGCGGATGTCATCGTGCACGACGCGTTGGTCAACGAGGATTGCCTGAAGCTCGCGAGGCCCGGCGCTGTGCTGGAGTTCGCCGGAAAACGCGGCGGCAAGCCGTCGCCGAAGCAGCGCGATATCTCGCTTCGTCTGGTCGAGCTTGCGCGCGCCGGCAACCGGGTGCTCAGGCTGAAGGGCGGCGATCCCTTCGTCTTCGGCCGCGGCGGCGAGGAGGCGCTGACGCTGGTCGAGCATCAAGTCCCGTTTCGCATCGTGCCCGGCATCACCGCCGGCATCGGCGGGCTTGCCTATGCCGGCATTCCGGTGACGCATCGTGAGGTCAATCACGCCGTCACTTTCCTCACCGGTCACGATTCCTCCGGCCTCGTGCCCGACCGGATCAACTGGCAGGGCATAGCCAGCGGCTCGCCCGTCATCGTCATGTACATGGCGATGAAACATATCGGTGCGATCACCGCCAATTTGATCGCTGCTGGCCGCTCGCCGGACGAGCCCGTCGCCTTCGTCTGCAACGCGGCGACCGTCAACCAGACGGTGCTGGAAACGACGCTGTCGCGCGCCGAAGCCGATGTCGCGGCGGCCGGGCTCGAGCCGCCGGCGATCGTGGTCGTCGGCGAGGTGGTGCGGCTTCGTGCGGCACTCGACTGGATCGGCGCGCTCGACGGGCGCAAACTTGCGGCCGACCCCTTCGCCAACCGCATTCTCAGGAACCCGGCATGAGCGGTCTCTTGATCGCGGCACCTTCGTCCGGCTCCGGCAAGACGACGGTGACGCTCGGACTGATGCGGGCGCTGAGGAAGCGCGGTGTCGCGATTGCGCCGGGCAAGGCCGGGCCCGACTATATCGATCCGGCGTTTCATGCGGCGGCAAGCGGCGAGCCGTGCTTCAACTTCGATCCCTGGGCGATGCGCGCCGAGCTGTTGATGGCCAATGCCTCGCATGCGGCGGCCGGTGGCCGCACGATGATCGTCGAGGCGATGATGGGGCTATACGACGGCGCGGCCGACGGCTCCGGCACGCCCGCCGACCTTGCCGCGAGCCTCGACCTTGCCGTCATTCTCGTCGTCGATTGCGCCCGCCTGTCCCATTCGGTGGCGGCACTCGTGCGCGGCTATGCGGATCATCGAGACGACATCCGCGTCGTCGGCGTCATCCTCAACAAGGTCGGCAGCGACCGGCACGAGATGATGCTTCGCGACGCGCTGGAGCGTGTGCGCATGCCGATCTTCGGCGTTCTGAGGCAAGACAGCGCGCTGCAACTGCCGGAGCGGCACCTTGGGCTGGTGCAGGCGGGCGAGCATGCGGCGCTCGAAACCTTCATCGAGGCGGCGGCCGAGCGGGTGGGGCGCGCGTGCGATCTCGACGCGATCGGCCGCGCTGCGCGCAGCTTCCCGCAGCAGGCTGTGCCGGCGAACATCGAGCGGCTCCCCCCGCTCGGCCAGCGCATCGCCGTTGCGCGCGACAAGGCCTTTGCCTTCTCCTACGAGCATCTGCTGTTCGGCTGGCGTCGGCGTGGGGCGGAGATCTCGTTCTTCTCGCCACTTGCCGACGAGGCGCCGGATCCTGCGGCCGACGCCGTCTACCTACCGGGCGGCTATCCGGAACTGCATGCGGGCCACTTGAGTGCTGCCGCTACCTTCCGCGCCGGCATGCAACGAGCCGCCGAAAGCAACGCCCGGATTTTTGGCGAATGCGGCGGCTACATGGTGCTTGGCGAGGGGCTTGTCGCTGCCGATGGCGCACGCTACGACATGCTCGGCCTGCTGCCGCTGACAACCAGTTTTGCCACGCGCAGGCGGCACCTCGGCTATCGCCGGGTCGTGCCGGTCGACAACAGCTTTTTCGATGGACCCATGACGGCGCACGAATTCCACTACGCGACCATCGTTGCCGAAGGTGCCGCCGACAGGCTGTTTGCAGTCAGCGATGCCGCCGGCGAGGATCTCGGCCATGCGGGCCTGAGGCGCGGCAATGTCGCCGGCTCGTTCATGCACCTGATCGACATTTCGGCCCGGTCATGAGCGCACCGATCGTTCATGGCGGTGGCATCACCGAGGCCGCGGCCCGCTATGGTGGGCGGCTTGAGGACTGGCTCGATCTTTCGACCGGCATCAACCCGTGCCCGGTCGCCTTGCCGGAAGTGCCCGCGCGTGCCTGGCACCGACTGCCGGACAACCAGACCGTCGACGATGCCCGCCGCGCGGCCGCCGCGCACTACCGCACCAATGGGGTCTTGCCGCTGCCCGTGCCGGGCACGCAATCGGTGATCCAGCTTTTGCCGCGGCTCATGCAGTTCCACCAAGGGGCGGGAGCAGCGGCGGGCAGGCGTGTCGCAATCTTTGCGCCAACCTATGGCGAGTATGCCCGCGTGCTGCAGGCGGTCGGTTTTGCCGTCGACCGCATCGAAAGCGCCGGCGAACTTGCGGCCGAGCATGGCCTTGTCATCGTGGTCAATCCCAACAACCCGACCGGTCGCGCCTTTGCGCCCGCCGATATTATCGCGATGGCCGAAAGGCTGAAGGAACAGGCCGGGCTGCTCATCGTCGACGAAGCCTTCGGCGATCTGGAGCCAGAGTTGAGCGTTGCCAGTCATGTCCGCGAACAGGGTAACCTCGTGGTCTTCCGCTCCTTCGGCAAGTTCTTTGGGCTCGCCGGCCTGCGGCTCGGCTTTGTCGTGGCACCCGAGCCGGTGCTTTCAGCCTTTGCCGACTGGCTTGGGCCCTGGGCCGTTTCCGGCCCGGCCCTGACGATTTCGACGGCGCTGATGCAGGGCGACACCAGGGCGATCGCCGCGGGAATTCTGGAGCGCCGCGCGGGCCTTGATGCCGTGCTCGATGGGGCAGGGATTGCCCGGCTTGGCGGCACCGGGCTTTTCGTTCTGGTCGAGCACCAGCAGGCGGGACTCTTGCACGAAAGGCTCTGCGAAGCGCATATCCTGACGCGCAAGTTCGATTATGCGCCGACCTGGCTTCGCATCGGGCTTGCGCCAGATGCCGCGGCCGACCGGCGGCTTGCGGACGCGCTTCGGCGCATGGAGTTCTGAGTGTCCGAGACGATCCTGCTGATCCTGGCGCTTGGACTGGTGATCGACCGCATAGTCGGCGATCCGGACTGGCTGTGGCGGCGATTGCCGCATCCGGTCGTCTATTTCGGCAAGGCGATCGGCTTTCTTGACGCGCGATTGAACCGCGACGGCCTGGACGATCGCGCGGCCAAGCTTCGCGGCGTCGTCACGATCGTGCTTCTGCTTGCGCTGAGTGCGGCGCTCGGGCTTGTGCTGCACCGATTTTTCGCAGCACTCGGTCCCGTCGGCTTTTTGGCTGAAGCCGTGCTGGTCGCGGTGTTCCTGGCGCAAAAGAGCCTTGCCGATCACGTACGGCGCGTCGCAGACGGCTTGCGAGAGGGCGGGCTCGAAGGCGGGCGGGCGGCGGTCTCGATGATCGTCGGCCGCGATCCGAAGACGCTCGACGAGCCCGCGGTTTGCCGGGCGGCGATCGAAAGCCTGGCCGAGAACTTCTCCGACGGCGTGGTGGCGCCGGCTTTCTGGTATGCGGTGTTCGGTCTGCCGGGCCTCATTGCCTACAAGATGCTGAACACGGCCGATTCGATGATCGGCCACAAATCGCCGAAGTATCTGCACTTCGGCTGGGCCTCCGCACGACTTGACGATCTCGCCAATCTGCCGGCCGCACGGCTTTCGATCCTTTTGATCGCTGCCGGTGCGCTTCTCAATCGTGGTGGGCGCGCCGCAACGGATGCGCTGACCACCGCACTGCGCGATCATGGCCTGCACCGTTCGCCCAATTCCGGCTGGCCGGAAGCGGCGATGGCGGGCGCGCTCGACCTGCAGCTTGCCGGCCCGCGCATCTATGATGGTGTGAAGGTCAGCGAGCCGATGATCAACGGCCCGGGGCGTGCAGTGGCGACGAGCGAAGACATCGACGTCGGCATTGCTGTATTCTACGGCGCCTGCACGGCGATGACATCGGCTGTTCTTGTCATCGCGATGATTTGATCGCGGCAAGCCTTCGAGCCCGAGCAAAACTCACCTTAGCATTAAGACTTTTCTTTCCATATGTATTAAGGTCGTATCATATTCGACCAGTTATTCTCCTTGGAACGTCTGGTTCCACCGGTAAGTGTTCGTTTTTCCCGGAGAGAGAAGCATGCGCAAATCATTTTTGACTGTGCTTATTGCCACTCTGATGCAGTTTCCCGTTCAGCCTCTGAGCGCCGCAAATCTCATTGCCGACATCAGCCTGTCCTCGCAGACCATGACCGTGCGGCAGTACGGCGTGGTGATGTATCGCTGGAAGGTGTCGACGGCGCGACGGGGCTATGTCACCCCGCGCGGCAGCTGGAGCGCGAAGTGGCTCTCGCGCAACCACCGTTCACGCAAATACGACGACGCGCCGATGCCCTATGCCGTTTTCTTCAACGGCGGCTACGCCATTCACGCCACCTACGACATCAAGCGCCTCGGCCGCCCGGCGTCCCACGGCTGCGTGCGGCTGCATCCGAACAATGCTGCCGAGTTCTTCGCGCTGACGAAGGAACATGGGCTGGCGAACACACGGATTGTCATTACGCGCTGACGGTGTCGGCCTCGGAGAGTTGCCCCTTATCCGTCTGCCGGCACCTACTCCCCGCAGGCAGGGAGAAGGGACGTGTCGCACCGGTTTCACACCTCGCGACCTTTGGGCCGCATACTCCGCTATCTTCGGGGGAGGCCAACTGTAGGGCTGTTCCCTCTCGCCGCGAGCGGGGGGAGTGTTAGTCCTCGGGTTAAACCCGAGGAGAGGGGCAGCTCACGAGTTCGTTTTCAGGGTGAAGGGCAAACCTCGAACGACGCCGGAATGGCTTTGGTCGCCGCTCAATCGATCCCCGCCACATGCATCAGCCGGTCGAGGCTGGGCACGCTGACGTGGCGGCTGTTTTCGATGCGGATGACGTTGTCCTTGCGCAGCTTGGTGATCTGCCGGCTGACGGTCTCGATGGTGAGGCCGAGATAGTCGGCAATGTCGGCGCGCGACAGCGGCAGGTCGAATTCGTTCGCCGTGCCCTTCTCGGGCGCGATATGGGTGGCGATGATATAGAGGAAGCTCGCAACCTTTTCCTGTGCGGTCTTGCGGCCGAGCGTCAGCATCCAGTCGCGCGCCTCGTCGAGTTCCTTCAGCGCCTGTTCGTGCAGCCGGTGTTCCAGCCCCGGCGCTTCCGAGACGAGGCGCTCGATGACGGTGCGCGGGAAACAACAGATGTCGGTATCGACCGCCGCTTCGGCCGTCAGCGCGCTTTCGCGGGTAAAGGGCCGGCCCATGAAGTCAGGCGCAAACTGCAGGCCGACGATCTGCTGGCGGCCGTCGGCCAGAACCTTGCTGAGCTTGACCACGCCCGAAATGATGTTGGCGTAGCTGTCGGTGGTTTCGCCCTGGCCGATGACCTCCCGGCCGGGCTCGATGCTGCGGCGGGTGGAGTGGCGGCTGAGGTCGAGAAGCTGATCTGGAGACAGCGTACCGCAAACACCGCCGTGGCGCGCCTCGCAGGCGGAGCAGACGGTTGGAATGTCCGAATTATGGATATCCTTGCGGCGATGTTCGTTCACGATCTGCAATTCTTTCTACCTGCATTCAATTGCTCCCTGGAGGACCAAAGAGGATGCGGGTCGTTAAATCAAGAGTTGACAGGTGCTAATTCCGAAAGCGCGAAACAATGTCTCATGTCGGCTTGAGCATTGTCAATTTTAACGTGTTAATTCGGCGACTTGATCAAAATCAAAGGGCCCGTTGGGCATCCGTCCTATCCATCTTTCATGACAGTGGAGAGACCGATGGACGACGCGCTCATCCTCAAGCATGCGGCACCCGTGCCGCGCTACACCAGCTACCCGACAGCCCCGCATTTCTCCGAATCCGTGGGATCTGCCGACTATATGGACTGGCTTCAGGCAATCGGCCCCGGCGAGGCGGTGTCGCTCTATGCCCATATTCCCTATTGCGACCGGCTCTGCTGGTTCTGTGCCTGCCACACCAAGCAGACGCTGCGCTACGATCCCGTGGCAACCTACCTGGACGGTTTGCATCGGGAGGTTGCGGCAATTGGCGGGCGAGTGAACCGTGAAGCCCGGGTAACGGCACTGCACCTTGGCGGCGGTTCGCCGACGCTCGTCAGGCCGGAGGACCTCATCGCGCTGAAGCGCGTCTTCACCGACCACTTTACCTTTGCGCCCGATTGCGAGATCAGCGTCGAGATGGACCCGAACGACCTCGACGAGGCGCGTCACGATGCGCTGGCGGCGATCGGCATGACGCGGGCAAGTTTCGGTATCCAGGATTTCGATCCCCGGGTGCAGGACGCGATTAACCGCATCCAGACCTATGAGCAGACGCGTGGCGCCATCGAGGCGGCGCGGGCAAGGGGCGTCCACTCGGTCAATTGCGACGTGCTCTACGGCTTGCCCTATCAGAGCCTTCAGTCGCTGGAACGCACGATGGAGGCGGTGTTGACGCTTGCGCCCGACAGGGTCGCACTCTTCGGCTATGCACACGTGCCGTGGATGAAGACGCACCAGAAGATGATCCTCGACGAAAGCCTGCCCGGTATCGTCGAGCGCTTCGCCCAGATGAGCCGAGCGGCTGAAATGCTTCTGGCCGCCGGCTACGAGGCTGTTGGTATCGACCATTTCGCCAAGCCTGCAGACAGCCTTGCGCGCGCCAGCCGGGAAGGGCGGCTCAGGCGCAATTTCCAGGGCTATACCGACGATGCGGCCGAAACTCTCGTTGGCCTCGGTGCCTCGGCGATCGGTCAGTTCCGGGATGGCTATGTGCAGAACATGCCGGCAACCGGCGAGTACCTGCGAAACGTCGAGAGGTCAGGGGTGGCGGCGGTCAGAGGCTACCGCTTCACACCGGACGACCGGTTGAGAGCAAAAGTCATTGCCGACATCATGTGCCGTTTCGCGTTTTCCTTCGCAGAGGTCGAGCAGGCTTTTCCGGGTCTGGCCGCGGCTGTGATCGAGGAGGCGCGGCTTTTCAGGACGCGCGACGCCGATCAGTTGACAACGATCGAGAATGGGATTTTCCGGCTGACCGAACGCGGGCGTCCGTTCGCGCGTCCCGTTGCCGCAGCCTTTGATGCCTATCTCGGCAACGGACGTGGTCGACATTCGGTCGCCGTCTGAGTTGTGCGCCACCTTTAGGGCGGAGCGCCCGTATACATGTCCTCGGTTGAAAGTGCCTGAGACGCGTCTCAGCCGCCGTGGCGTCGGTCCGCCGGCGCGCGGCGCTCTGGCAACACCGTTTTCCAATTCGCAATCCATTGCGATCAAGCCCATTGGCTTTTGCGGCGCATTTACCTATAGGATCGCCGAGACTCGACATTGAATAAAGAGGTATGCGCGTGACAGCTACATTCGACAAGGTTGCCGACATCATCGCGGAAACGAGCGAGATCGATCGCGAGACGATTACGCCGGAAAGCCACACGATCGACGATCTGGGCATCGACAGCCTGGACTTCCTCGACATCGTGTTTGCGATCGACAAGGAATTCGGCATCAAGATTCCGCTCGAGCAGTGGACGCAGGAAGTCAACGAAGGCAAGGTTTCGACCGAAGAGTACTTCGTTCTGAAGAACCTCTGCGCCAAGATCGACGAACTGCGGGCTGCCAAGGGCTGATCGGGCTTTCGCCCAAGCCTTGCCGCACCAATTCCAATGCCGCCCGTCGCGCCTTGCGCTTGACAGGCGGCATTGGCGTTTTTACTTGAGCCCGAAACGAACGGCCCGAAAACAAACGGGGTGAGCCTCAATGCTCCTTGAATACTTCCAGATGATCGATCGTGTCGAAACGGTCGATCTTTCGGCTGGCCGGTTGACGGCGCGGTCCGTGGTTCCTGAAAAGAGCCCGGTGTTCGAAGGCCATTTCCCAGGCTACCCGCTGGTGCCGGGCGTGCTTCTGATAGAGACCATGGCCCAGGCCTCCGGTTTCCTCGTGCTCGCCGCCACCAATTTCGCCGCCATGCCCTTCCTGATGTCGGTCGACGGCGCCAAGATGCGCACCTTCGTCGAGCCGAATGCCGAACTCGATATCGAGGCCTTCCTCGAGCACGACGGCTCGGGCTTTGCCGTGACCAAGGCGAAGATCACGTCCGCCGGCAAGAAGGTCTGCGACGCGCAGCTGAAGCTCAGAACCATGCCGTTCGATCAGGTTCCGCTCGGCGACATCGTGCGCAAGCGGGCCGGGGAAGTGGGTCTGATGGCGGCTCTTTCGGCGACAGCCGGTTCGGAGAAGTAAGATGAGCAAATCTGCAAACGACGTGGTCATTACCGGCGTCGGTATCGTCACCAGCCAGGGTGTCGGCGTCGAGCCGCATGTGGCTCTGCTGAAAGCCGGCGCTTCGCCGGCCGTACGTGTCGAGACCGAAAAGTTCAGCCCCTATCCGGTGCACCCGCTGCCGGAAATCGACTGGTCGCAGCAGATCGCCAAGCGTGGCGACCAGCGCCAGATGGAAAACTGGCAGCGCCTCGGCGTCTTTTCCGCCGGCCTTGCACTCGATGACGCCGGCCTCAAGGACAATCTGGAAGCCTGCGGCAGCATGGACATGATCGTCGCTGCCGGCGGCGGCGAGCGCGACATCAATGTCGATTCGCTGATCGTCGACGAGGCGCTCAAGCGCAACGACCGCGAACAGCTCCTCAACGAAAAGCTGACGACGGAACTACGCCCGACGCTGTTTCTGGCCCAGCTCTCCAACCTGCTCGCCGGCAACATCTCGATCGTGCACAAGGTCACCGGTTCGTCGCGCACCTTCATGGGCGAAGAGGCGGCCGGCATCTCGGCGATCGAAACCGCCTTTGCCCGCATCAAGGCCGGCCAGTCGAGCCATACGCTCGTCGGCGGCGCGTTCTCGGCCGAGCGTCTCGACATCATTCTTTTGATCGAAGCCATCCAGGGGCATGCGCTCGGCGATTGGCACCCGATCTGGTCGCGCAGCAAGGACAATGGCGGCGGCATGATCCTCGGCTCCGTCGGCGCCTTCCTGGTGCTGGAATCGCGCGAGTATGCCGAAGCTCGCGGCGCCCGCATCTATGCAACCATCGACGCGATCGGCGGAGACCGCGGCGCGCGCGACGGCGGCAAGCTCGAAGCCCGCCTTGCCGATCTGGCCAAGCCTGCATCCGATCTCGACGCATCCTCGACTGTCGTCTTTTCCGGTACCTCCGGGTTCCACGATCTCGTGGCCCGCGAAAAGGCGTTCCTTGAGGCGACGTTGGCCGGAGCCCCGGTGCGGGCCTATGGCGGCCTCGTCGGCCACAGCATCGAGGCGCAATTCCCGCTGGGTCTGGCGCTGGCAGCGCTGACGCTGGGTGAGGGCGCCAAGGTGCCTGCCTTCGATGCGGGCGCGGAAAAGCCGATGACGGCGGCGGCAAGCGCTGCCGTGGTCACTACCATCGGCCATTCGCGCGGCGAAGGCGTCGCCGTTCTTTCGGCGGAATAACAGGAGCGGATGATGAGCAACGCTTACAAGGACCATCTCGGCCGGCCGATCATCGCGATTACCGGCATGGGCGTCATCACCTCGCTCGGCCAGGGCGTCGAGGACAACTGGGCAGCGCTTTCGGGCGGCGTCTCGGGCATCCACAAGATCACCCGTTTCCCGACCGAGGGCCTCAACACCCGCATCTCCGGCACGGTCGATTTCATCGACATTCCCGCCGCCAATTCGGTCGAGCGCTCCTATGCCATGGCGCGCGAGACCACGCTTGAAGCGCTGGCGCAGGCCGGTATTTCCGGCGACTTCAACGGCCCCCTGTTCCTGGCCGCCCCGCCGGTCGAGCCGGAATGGAGCGCACGCTTCGAGCTTGCCGACCGTTCGCCGCCGTCAGAACAGCCGGGCGACGCCTATAACCGTTTCCTTGCCGCCATGCGCCAGAAGGCCGATCCGGTGTTCCACGAAGCCGTGCTCTTCGGCTCGATCTCGGAACGCCTGGCCGACCGCTTCGGCACGCGCGGCCTGCCGGTGACGCTGTCGACGGCTTGCGCATCGGGTGCGACCGCCATCCAGCTCGGCGTCGAAGCGATCCGCCAGGGTCGCACCGATCGCGCGCTGACGGTTGCGACCGACGGCTCGGTCAGCGCCGAGGCGCTGATCCGCTTTGCGCTGCTTTCGGCCCTTTCGACCCAGAACGATCCGCCGGAAAAGGCCTCCAAGCCCTTCACCAAGGACCGTGACGGCTTCGTCATTGCCGAAGGTGCGGCGACCCTCGTGCTGGAATCGCTCGAAGCGGCCGTTGCCCGTGGTGCCCGCGTCTACGGTATCCTCAAGGGCTGCGGCGAGAAGGCCGACCTCTTCCACCGCACGCGCTCGTCCCCGGACGGTGGGCCCGCGATCGCGACGATCCGCGCAGCACTTGCCGACGCCGGCATCGATGAAGGCGGCATCGGCTACATCAACGCCCACGGCACCTCGACGCCCGAGAACGACAAGATGGAATATCTGTCGATGTCGGCCGTCTTCGGCGAACGCCTGCCGTCGATCCCGGTCTCGTCCAACAAGTCGATGATCGGCCACACCTTGACGGCGGCCGGCGCTGTCGAGGCGGTGTTCTCGATCCAGACGATGCTGACCGGCACGCTGCCGCCGACGATCAACTACCAGAACCCCGACCCGGCGATCGTGCTCGACGTGGTGCCGAACGTGAAGCGCAGCCAGCAGGTGACTGCCGTTCTGTCGAACTCCTTCGGCTTCGGCGGCCAGAACGCCAGCCTTGTCATGACTGCCGAGCCGGCTTAAGCCGGAAACTTAATGAGTTGCAGCGCCTCTTGCGCATCCCGATGGATACGCGGCGCTGTGAAAATTCAAGCCGCAAACATGCCGCCAAGGCAGAGGAAGAACCATGCGCGCCCTGCAACTGCTCGATGACCGCAAGCTCGAAATCACCGACATTCCGGAACCGGAAGCACCCGGCCCCGGCGAGGTGACCCTGCGCGTCAAGGCAGTCGCGCTCAACCATATCGACGTCTGGGGCTGGCGCGGCATGGCGTTCGCCAAGCGCAAGATGCCGCTCGTCATCGGCGCGGAAGCGGCTGGTGTGGTCGACAGCATCGGCCCGGGCGTTTCGAGCGTGCTGCCGGGGCAGCTCGTCTCGATCTACGGCGCGCGCACCTGCGGTCTCTGCCGCCCCTGCAAGGAAGGCCGCGACAACCTTTGCGAACATGTCGGCGGCGTGCACGGCTTCCACCTCGACGGCTTCGCGCAGGAAAAGATCAACCTGCCGGCGCGCCTTCTCGTCCCGGCTCCTCCGGGCGTTGACGCCGTGGCCGCTGCCCTTGCTCCCGTCACCTTCGGTACCGTCGAGCACATGCTCTTCGACAACGCCAAGCTCGAGCCCGGCGAAACCATCCTCGTCCATGCCGGCGGTTCCGGCATCGGTTCGGCGGCGATCCAGCTTGCCAAGAAGATCGGCTGCACCGTGATCACCACCGTCGGCTCCGACGACAAGATCGAGAAGGCCAAGGCCCTTGGCGCCGACCACGTCATCAACTACCGCACCGACCGCTTCGAAGGCGTGGTGCGCAAGCTCACCAAGAAGAAGGGCGTCGACGTCGTGTTCGAACACGTCGGCAAGGACACCTGGGCGGGCTCCATGCTCTGCATGAAGCGCGGCGGACGTCTCGTCACCTGCGGCTCCACCTCGGGTGTTTCCACCGACATGAACCTGATGATGCTGTTCCAGCAGCAGCTGAAGCTGCTTGGTTCGTTCGGCTGCCGCATGGAGAACATGGCCAACGCCATGCAGAAGATGGCGCGTGGCCTGGTGCATCCGGTGATCGACACTGAAATCAGCCTCGATCAGATCGACCGGGCGCTGGAGCGCATGGAGTCGCGCCAGATCTTCGGCAAGATCATCCTGAAGATGGATTGATCGACGTGCGCATGGTGATCACACGGCTGGTGCTGGCGGCGGATCGCTTCCGCCAGTGGCTGATCGCACAGCTCGTCTTCCTGCTTTTGACGATCCTGAAGATGTTTCCCGCCGACGGCGCGATCCGCTTCATGGATCGCGTGGCCCGCTTCATCGGCCCGAAGACCGGCCGGCACAAGCTGACGCTCACCAATCTGCGCAACGCCTTTCCGGAAAAGAGCGAAGCGGAGATCGAGGAGATCGCGCTTGAGAGCTGGGGCAACATGGGCCGCATGGCGGCCGAGTACGTCTTCCTCGACCGTCTCTTCGATTTCGACCCGGAGCGCACGACGCCTGGTCGCGTCGAGGTCTCGGGCATCCCGCTGTTCCTCGAGCTTCGCGACAACCCGCGCCCTTTCATCGTCTTTACCGCCCACAGCGGCAATTTCGAGATGCTGCCGGTTGCCGGCTCCGCCTTCGGCCTCGATGTGACGGTGCTCTTCCGGCCGCCGAACAATCCTTACGTGGCTGAGAAAGTGTTCAAGTTCCGTGAGGAGCGCATGGGCAACCTCGTGCCGTCGCATGCCGGCTCGTCCTTCGCGCTCGCCCGCCAGCTGGAACGCGGTCAGGGGGTTGGCGTTCTCGTCGACCAGAAGTTCCGCAAGGGGCTGAAGACCAAGTTCTTCGGCCAGGACGTGCAGACCAATCCGCTGCTGGCCAAGCTGGTGCGCCAGTTCAACTGCGAGGTCTATCCGGCCCGCTGCATCCGCCTGCCGGGCGGCCGTTTCCGGCTGGAAATCGAACCGGCGATCGCCATCCCGCGCAAGGCCGATGGCAATGTCGACGTCACCGCCACGGCACAGGTGCTGAACGACAAGGTGGAAAGCTGGGTGCGCGAGTATCCGGGGCAGTGGCTCTGGTACCACGATCGCTGGCACATCAAGCGCTACCTCAAGGACTGATTCTCCTGAAAACGCGCAAGCCGCCTGAGGCTTGCGCGGTTCACAAGGCAGTTTGATGTTTTTGCACGCCCGGCACTGATCCGCCGGGCGCTTTTCGTCGTACATATGCAAATGGCTGCTGGGGGACCGCCCCTGAAAATGTTTCCCAGCGGCCGAGTTTTTCTTTCTGCTGTTGAACGCTATCGCAATGAGTGTAAACTCTTAACTGTCTCGCGGGGGAAAGACTGCAAGCGCTTTGGGTCGCTGAAGCGAAGTCGTTTTGCGCGAAAGCAGTGGGGAGAAGCGTCAAAGCCGAAATCAGTGTCTGCAGCATCAACGCTTGTCTTTGTAAGTGCATCGAAGCGGCTATGCCGTGGGGAATTGGGGTTTCGAATTGAACGCACTGATTGAGCTGTTCTGGTTAAAGTATTCGCAGTTGCAGTATGCCGTGCGCATGGCAGACGAGCATCTGGTAAGGATACTGGATCGCGAGTTGGATCCGATCTTAAGGTCCGTCTACGACGAGAAGGCTGTGAGTGTCGAAGACGCCCGCCTGCAGTTCCAGTTCCTGATCGATATCCTGCGCGTCGAAGCTGACGACATTTCCTGCGTGCTCCGGCATTCGCAGCTGCTGCAATCGCTGATCAACCGCTATTTTGCCGCAACCGGTGCCGAGAACTTCGCCGATCTCGCGCTCGACCATCGTCCGGCGCAGCCGAACAAGGGCAGGGCAGACGAGGGGCTTCTCAACGAGGCGATCCTCGACAGCTTCCCCGATCGGCTCGCGGTCATCACGCCCGACTATCGCTATCTCTACACGAACCCGCGCAACGCCCGGCATCTGGAAAGCCGCCAGATGGACCTGATCGGCCGGCATATCGTCGAGTTCATCGGCATCCAGCGCTTCGAGCTCCGGGTAAAGTCCTATCTCGACCGGTGTTTCTCCGGAGAGGTGGTCGACTACACGTTCGCCAAGACCGTGGACGGACGCACCGTCGTCGTGCGTTGCCGGTTGACGCCATGCATGTCGAGCACCGGCAAGCTCATCGGCGCCATCCTGGTGATCCAGGAACATGCCGACCGCAGGCGGGCGATCGCGGCCTAGTGTTCTCGGCCCTGCCGTGAGCGAAGGGTCCTCGCACCTGGTGCGGGATGCTTGCCACCGAAGCACGGTCGTGCTCACGAGCGCAGCGCCGTCAACATCTCCTCAGCACAAGGCAAGGTCGTGGGTATCAGGATAGAAACGTCGCGCCTTGTGCTTCGGCCCTGGAGCGAAGAGGACATCGAACGGCTCACGCTCGGCTTGAACGATCTCGCGCTGGCAAAGTGGCTCGCTTTCGTTCCTCGCCCCTATTCCACGTCGCATGCCGAAGATTGGCTCAGGCGATGCCGGGAGATTGCGGCAAGTCGGCAACCGGTTGCGTATGAATTTGCAATCGAACTCAGATCCGAGCGACTGGCGATCGGCGGTGTCAGTCTCAACAAGATAGACCGGCAGGCTGGAACGGGCGGTGGCGGAATCTGGATAGCCAAATCCTATCAGGGGCATGGCTATGGACGCGAGGCCTTCGAGGCGAAGATCCGCTTTGCTTTTGGCGCGTTGGGACTGACAAGGCTGGTCAACGGCTATTTCGACGGCAACGAAAGTTCCTGGGCGATGCAGCGCAAGCTGGGCTATCGCCGCGTCGGCGAAGTTGCCAGCCGTTGCATGGCTGATGGCAGGCAAACGATCGAACATGTGACGACGTTGCTGCGTAGCGATTGGGACGATCGCGACGGGAAGACGCCGATCGAACCCTGATCCGACGGGCATTTGCACGGCAGACGAAGTCGCGCGATGTCGCGGCGATTGCTGCCCCACGGAACGGCGACGACAATCCGGCTGTCACCGCGGGCACGCAACCTATCCCGCCGGCACCGCCGTGCCGCGCAGGCATTCCTGCTCGAAGGCGACGTGCCGGCGCAAGCTGGTGAAGAAGCCGCGCAGCATGTAGCCGGCGGTCTCGGCGTTGACGCTTTCGTCCGCCGCTCCAAGCCGCTCCAGCATTTCCGTCAGTTCTTCAGCGAAGCACTCGTCCTCGCAGTGCTCGTATTTCAGCCGCTCCAGCGTGGCGCCGATCGTCGGGTCCGAACGGAAGGTCCGCTCGATCCAGGGGAAGACCAGGCTCTCCTCGCCGGAGTGCATCTCGCGGATCATCGGCTCCAGCACCTTGGCGGCATAGACGCATTTCTGCCGGTCGATTTCGGCGGGCAAGCTGTCGGCAATTTCTTCCAGACAGTGACACAGGGCCAGCTGCTCCTCATGGGCGCGCGCGAGCCAGGCAAACGGCTCGGTCACAGGCATGGGACGGGGAGGCGGATCCAGCCGACTGCGGATACGTCCTTCCTCATAGGTCGTCTTTTTCATCGGCTTCATCCGCCACTCCCACGGCGCTCCCTATTGTTTGCCGAGGATGATCCAATCGAGGTGGGGCAGCCTTGATCTGAATCAAGGTGGAGGTGCCCTGATTCTGACACTTTCCGGCCAGCTGCGGTGGCGCGCCTTCATTGGAGGTGTGTTTCCGCGTGCGTTCGGACCAAGTTGGGGACCCAACCATGAAATACACTTTCGAGATGATCCTGCTCGGGATTGGGGCATTTCTTGCGCTGATTGGCGCAGGCTTTGCCCAGGACCGGCACTTCGAGGCCCATATGTGGGTGCTGTTCTTCGTGCTTCTCGCCGGCACCATCGTGCTGATGCGACGCATCGAGTTCAGCCCGGTTTCCGCCGGCAGGACGCCGCCACCACCGCCGCAGTCGGAATATTTCGACGAAGTGGTCAAGTATGGCGTCATCGCCACCGTCTTCTGGGGCGTCGTCGGCTTTCTCGTGGGCGTCGTGGTGGCGCTTCAGCTCGCCTTTCCGGACCTCAACATCGAGCCCTGGTTCAACTTCGGCCGCATGCGGCCGCTTCACACCTCGGCCGTCATCTTCGCCTTCGGCGGCAACGCGCTGATCGCGACATCCTTCTACATCGTCCAGCGCACGAGCCGCGCGCGCCTGTTCGGCGGCAATCTCGGCTGGTTCGTGTTCTGGGGCTACCAACTCTTCATCGTCATGGCCGCCACCGGCTATCTCCTGGGCATCACCCAGTCGAAGGAATATGCCGAGCCGGAATGGTACGTCGACCTCTGGCTGACGGTCGTCTGGGTTGCCTATCTCGCCGTCTTCCTCGGTACGCTTCTGAAGCGCAAGGAGCCGCATATCTATGTGGCCAACTGGTTCTATCTCGCCTTCATCGTCACCATCGCGATGCTGCACATCGTCAACAACCTGGCGGTTCCGGTGTCCTTCCTCGGCTCCAAGAGCTACTCGGCCTTCGCCGGCGTGCAGGACGCGCTGACGCAGTGGTGGTACGGGCATAACGCCGTCGGCTTCTTCCTGACGGCCGGCTTCCTCGGCATGATGTATTACTTCATCCCGAAGCAGGCGAACCGCCCCGTCTATTCCTACCGCCTGTCGATCATCCACTTCTGGTCGCTGATCTTCATGTACATCTGGGCGGGCCCGCACCACCTGCACTATACGGCGCTGCCCGACTGGGCGCAGACGCTCGGCATGGTGTTCTCGATCATGCTGTGGATGCCGTCCTGGGGCGGCATGATCAACGGCCTGATGACGCTGTCGGGCGCCTGGGACAAGATCCGCACCGATCCGATCATCCGCATGATGGTGATGGCCGTGGCCTTCTACGGCATGGCGACCTTCGAAGGTCCGATGATGTCGATCAAGACGGTCAACTCGCTCAGCCACTACACCGACTGGACCATCGGCCACGTGCATTCCGGCGCTCTCGGCTGGAACGGCCTCATCACCTTCGGCGCGATCTACTATCTCGTTCCGAAGCTGTGGAACCGCGAGCGCCTCTACAGCGTGCGCATGGTCAACTGGCACTTCTGGCTCGCAACGCTCGGCATCGTCGTCTACGCGGCGGTCATGTGGGTTGCCGGCATCCAGCAGGGCCTGATGTGGCGCGAATACGACGACCAGGGCTTCCTCGTCTATTCCTTCGCGGAATCGGTCGCGGCCATGCTGCCCTACTACGTGCTGCGTGCCCTTGGCGGCGCACTCTTCCTCGCCGGAGCGCTGCTCATGGCCTTCAACGTAACCATGACCATCCTCGGCCGCGTGCGTGACGAAGCTCCGATCTTCGGAGCAACGCCCGCGCTGAAGCCAGCGGAATAGGAGGGCACAGACAATGTCCATTCTCGACAAACACGCCACCCTTGAACGCAATGCGACGCTGCTGCTCGTCGGCTCGCTGCTCGTCGTCTCCGTCGGCGGCATCGTGGAAATCGCGCCGCTCTTCTATCTCGAAAACACCATCGAGAAGGTGGAAGGCATGCGGCCTTACTCGCCGCTGGAGCTTGCCGGCCGTGACATCTACGTGCGTGAAGGCTGCTACGTCTGTCACAGCCAGATGATCCGTCCGTTCCGCGACGAAGTGGAGCGCTACGGCCATTACTCGCTGGCAGCCGAATCCATGTACGACCATCCGTTCCAGTGGGGCTCCAAGCGCACCGGGCCGGATCTGGCGCGCGTCGGCGACCGCTACTCCAACGAGTGGCACGTGCAGCACATGATCGAGCCGCGCTCGGTGGTGCCGGAATCGGTGATGCCGAGCTACGCCTTCCTCAAGGCGACGCCGCTCGACGTGAACAACATCGCCGCGAACCTGAAGGCCAACAAGGCGGTCGGCGTTCCCTACACGGACGAGATGATCGACAACGCGCTGGCCGACATCAAGGCGCAGGCCGATCCGAACGCCGACACATCGGGCGTCGAGGGGCGCTATCCGAAGGCCAAGCTCGGCGACTTCGACGGCGATCCGCAGAAGCTGACGGAGATGGACGCGCTTGTGGCCTATCTGCAGATGCTCGGCACGCTGGTCGACTTCTCCACCTACGACGACACAACAGGCTACCGGTAAAGGAGATCAGCACATGGAAACCTACACGGCCATGCGCCAGTTCGCCGACAGCTGGGCGCTCCTTGCCATGACGCTCTTCTTCCTGGGCGTCGTCGCCTTCATCTTCCGGCCCGGCGCCAAGAAGGCCGCCGATGATGCCGCAGCCATCCCCCTCAAGGAGGACTGAAATAATGGCGGACAAACACGTCGACGAAATCAGCGGCGTCGAGACCACCGGCCACGAATGGGACGGTATCCGCGAGCTCAACAACCCGATGCCGCGCTGGTGGGTCTATACCTTCTATGCGACGGTCGTCTGGGCGGTCGGCTACATGATCGTCTATCCGGCGGTGCCATTGCTCACCGACGCGACCAAGGGCGTGCTCGGCTATTCGAGCCGTGCCGAAGTGAGTGCAGAGCTTGCGAGCGCGAAGGCGGCGCAAGCCGGCAACCTTGAAAAGATCGCCACGAGCTCGCTTGCCGAGATCATGGCCGATCCGCAGCTGCAGCATTTTGCCGTTTCGGGCGGTGCCTCGGCCTTCAAGGTCAACTGCGCCCAGTGCCATGGCTCGGGTGCGGCCGGCTCTGCCGGCTTCCCGAACCTCAACGACGATGACTGGCTCTGGGGCGGCAAGCCCGAGGAGATCTACCAGACGATCGCGCACGGCATCCGCTACACCGGTGACGACGACACCCGCATTTCGGAAATGCCGTCCTTCGCAGAGATCCTGAAACCCGAGGAGATCAAGCAGACGGCAGCCTATGTCGTTAGCCTCACCGGCACGCCGTCGGACGCTTCGCTGGTCGGGCCGGGCAAGGCATTGTTCGCGGCCAATTGCGCTTCGTGCCATGGCGCCGATGCCAAGGGCAACCGCGAGTTCGGGGCGCCCGATCTTGCCGATGCGCTCTGGCTCAACGGCAGCACCGAGCAGGCGATCGTCGCCCAGATGAAGGCCCCCAAACACGGCGTCATGCCCGCCTGGCTGCCGCGTCTCGGCGACACCACGGTCAAGCAGCTGGCCGTGTTCGTGCATTCGCTGGGTGGGGGTGAGTAAAGAACGTGGCGGCCCCTCATCCGGCTGCCGCCACCTTCTCCCCATCATGAAGGGGAGAAGGGAACGAGCGGCGCCGGCGATGCCAATCGTCGACGTTGAGATCGGATTGGGGAACGACGAAGTTTGGCGCCAATGGGTGCGTCCAGCGGTTCTCTCCCCCCTGCGGGGAGAGATGTCCGGAAGGACAGTGAGGGGCAATCTCAAGACCAGCAGCGTTGGCCGACTGAGGGCAAGGCAACGCCGAAGGGGGCGGCTCTCTCTTTCCAGCACTGGAGCCCTTCACGATCGCGTCTCGCCGCCAACATGCCTCAGCGTGACCGCCGCCAACATGGCCATGACGGAGATGGCGATCGCGCAGACCGTTGCCGCGACGTTGAAGCCGGTGAGGAACGCCACTTGTGCCTGCTCCAGCACGCCTGCCGGCAGTTTGTGCGAGACGGACACGGTACCCGCGAGGCTGTCCGACACCCGGTGTCCGAGATCCTCGGCCAAGTCCCGGGGCAGCGCGGCCATTTCCGCGCGATAAACCGCCGTCGTCACGCTGCCGAGCGTGGCGATGCCGATGGCGAGGCCGAGTTCCTGTACCACCTCCGACAGGGCTGACGCCGATCCCGCCTTTTCGGGAGGGGCGGCACCGACGACGAGGTCGGTTCCAAGGGCTGCAATCGTGCCGAGGCCGAGATAAACAAGCGAGAACGACAGGGTGACCAGTGCAACCCCTTGCGGTGCGAGGTCCAGCTGCGTCAACAGCAGGTATCCGGCGACCGACAGGGCGAGGGCTCCGGCGATCACAGGCCCGGGGTGAACATGCCGGGCAAGGAGCGGCGCTGTGATACCCGCGACCAGCATGGCGAGCGCCGGCGGCCCCATCCTCATACCAGCCTCAAGTGGCGACAGCCCGGCGACGAGCTGCAAATACTGGGTCACGAGCAGCATCGTGCCGCCGACGCCGACAAGGCCGATCAACAGCACCATGAGCGCGGTGCTGAAGGTGCGGCTCGAAAACAGCGAGAGGTCGACCAGCGGGTTGCGGATCCGGCTCTGCCTGCAGATGAAGAGCGCCGCAAACACGAATCCGGCGACGAGGGCGAGGGCAGGGCCAGCGGTGATGCCCTGCTTGGCGATCTGCTTGATTCCGTAGACGATCGGCAGCAGCGTGGCGAGCGACAGCGCGACGCTTGCGATGTCAAAACGGCCTCCTTGTGGGGCACGGTATTCCGGCAGCAGGAAGGGAGCTGCGACGAGCAGCAGCCCGATGATCGGCAGCGCCACCAGAAAGGCCGAGCCCCACCAATAGCGCTCGAGAAGGACGCCGCCGACAATAGGGCCTGCGGCCATGCCGAGCGCGAACATCGTCGCCCACACGCCAATGGCAAGCGCCCTTTGATGCGCGTTGAGGAACATGTTGCTGATGAGCGCGAGTGTCGGCGGCATCAAGGTGGCGCCGGCGATCCCGAGCAGGGCGCGCGCGGCAATCAGCATGTTAGCGCTGGTGGAATAGGCCGCCATGACCGAGGCTGCCCCGAAGGCGGCGGCGCCGATCATCAGCAGTCTGCGCCGGCCGATGCGGTCGCCGAGCGTGCCCATGGTGATGAGAAAACCGGCGATCATGAAGCCATAGGCGTCGACGATCCAGAGCGCCTGCGAACTCGTCGGCTGAAGATCGGCGGCAAGCGCCGGAAGCGCGAGGTGCAGCAGCGTGACGTCGAGGCCGAGCAGCATGGTCGGCAGTGCCAGAAGGGCAAGGCCGATCCACGCGCGCGGACCGGCGCGGGCGTCGGACGGATGGGTCTGGAAGCCTGGGTCAGCGGATGGTTCGTGAACGGCGGTCAAGGGTGGTCTCCGGTTTGCCTGTTGCGGAAGCCACATCTTCAGGGCAGAGTTATCCCGGTACAATTTGGGTATTTATCCTATTACTGGAGGCAATGGCTTGAGCGAACGAAGCCTTGGCCGCACCAAGGACGATCTGTCTGCGTTCCTGATGCGCCACCGTATGCGGCTGGCGCCTGACGATGTCGGCCTACCGGCAACGGGACGGCGGCGCACGCCGGGGCTTAGGCGCGAGGAGGTGGCGGCGCTCGCCGGCGTCGGGCTTACCTGGTACACCTGGTTCGAGCAGGGGCGCGACATCAAGGTGTCGGAGGCGTTCCTGTTGAACGTGGCCCGGGCGCTGAGGCTCGACGACGCCGAATGCAGCCACCTGTTCCTGCTCGCCCACCGGCGTCCGCCGCCACCGGAGGCGCACCAGCGGGTTTCGGTTTCGCCGCTCGTTCAGCAGATGATGGACGAGCTTTCGACGCGGCCCGCCTATGTGGTGAACCTGCGCTCTGATGTCATCGCCTGGAACGCTGCTGCGGACAGTCTGTTCGATTTCAGCGGCATAGCGCGCGAGTCCCGCAATATCCTGCGGATGGTGTTTACCGATCCCCTTATGCGCTTGAGGCTTTCGGATTGGCGCGACGAAGCGCCGAAGCTCCTGGAGCAGTTGCGCTATGATCTTGCGGTGACGCCGGATGACCCGTTGATGCTGGCTCTGGTCGAGGACTTGAAAGCACTCTCTATCGACTTCAGGCGCTGGTGGCAGGCGACCGCTTCAGGTGAGCCGCAGCGTGGGATAGCCTTGCTGACAACGGCCAAGGCAGGCAAGCAGGCGTTTCGCCACGAGACGCTCGTGGTGGATGAGCACCGACATCTTCGGATGGTAGTCTACTTTTTAGAGCCGCAGTCAGACTGAAAGCCATCAGTGGCGCGCAGCACCGGTACGCAACAACATCATATTCGGCCGTCGCTTCTTCGGGGAGGAAACACGGAAATTCAGTGTGTTACGGCGATTCGTGTATGTCAGGTGCGATGGGCGGTGCCGTCGACCTTCTTTATTCCAGCGCCGCAGCGATCGTTGCACCCACGACGACGCTTGAAATCGCCGTGCCGAGCAGCAGCGACGTGTTGACCGGCCTCTTCACCACGGTGCCGAAGTTGAAGAGGTTCATCGGCAGTAGGTGAAAGCCGCCGCCTTCCGGCTTGCTGCGCGGCGCTTCCATGAAGCATTCGTCGTCGAACCAGACCCAGTCATCGCGCCAGGTCCAGCAGCCATGCTGACGGTAGACGGAGGCGACCTGTTCGGCAAAGGCCTTGTCGGCGGGCAGACGGATGTAGTCCTGCGGCTTGCGGCTGAAATACTGCATGGCAAGCGGCATCGAGCGCTCGGTGCAATAGTTCGACATCCAGAGCTTGAAGCCAATCTCGTCGCGAAGCCGGTCGAGCACGCGGAAAACCTGGACGTGGTCCTCATGGCCGTATTCTCCCCAGGGATTGTGGGTGAAGACATTCATGTCGGGCTTCAGGAGCGGCAGCAGCGTGCGATAGAGCGTCTCGTAGTTGTCGCGATAGGCCTGGGCGATCGGCCGGGTCGAGTGGCGGAAGTTGCCGGGCATGATCTGCGACAGCGATTTCTTGACGATGCGCTTGGCTTCGCGCCGCGTGCCTTCCGTGCCGAACTCCATGCCGAACGGGCCGGGCTTCGGGCTCGTCCAGTCGGCGCAATCGAACGAACCGGTTTCCTCCATCTCGAGGAAGCGGACATTGCTGCGCGGATAGGCATTGATCGCAGCCGTGCGGGCCTCACCCATCTGCGGCTCCGACCAGATGTCGCGGTAAAGGATGATCACCTCGTCGACTTTGCCGAGGATCGAGGTGAACCACAAAAGCTCGTCGTCGGGGTGGGCGCCGATGATGACGGAGTTCTTCAGGAAGTCGTGTGTGTCGGCCATCGCTTTTGCGCCCAATCGTTTCTCGCGCGCAATTCTGGCGTGCAGAGATTAAGCCGGGGTAAAGCGGGTCTACGTGTCCACCGGATATGGAGGTGAGGGCACCGCCGCGGTCTTGTCGATCGACCGATGAGACGCGGGCGTCACCAAGATCACCCTCATTTCTGTGCTTGTCACAGAAATCCAGCTGCGCCGCGTCTGCGGCGCGAGAAACGCAGGAGCCGTCAGTCTTGACGCAGAGTCAATCGCCGTGCGGACGCACGCGACTGGATCTCTGTGACGAGCACAGAGATGAGGGAGAAGAGGAGGTGAGCGCTGTAACTCTAACAGTACCTCCATTCGGTGGTCGTCTTTGCCCTCATTTCTCCTGCGTTAGCGTTACTGCTTCACTGCGCCGACCAGACCGCCAGCTCGTATCCATCCGGATCGGCGAAGTGGAAACGGCGGCCGCCGGGGAAAGTGAAGATCGGTTGTACGATCTTGCCGCCGGCCTTTTCGACGCGGGCCAGCATGTCCTCGAGGCTATCGGAATAGAGGATGATCAACGGGCCGCCGCTTCTGACCGGGCCCGTGGTGGTAAAGCCGCCGGTCAGCCGGCCGTCCTGGAATTCGCAGTATTCCGGCCCGTAGTCGGTGAAGGTCCAGCCGAAGGCGCCGCCATAGAAGGCTTTGCTTGCGGCGATGTCGGAAACGTTGAACTCGACATAGTCGATGCGGCGGTCGTTGCCCTTGGTACCCATGATGCTACCTGTCTTTTCCTGTTTCCATGATCGATTTGAGCGAGGCGAGGTCCTTCTCGACCCAGCGGATATCCCCGGCAAACTGGTCGTCGCTCATGCCAGGTTGGCGCAGCAGGGTGAACATCACTTCGGCGCCATCGCCGTTCGGCACGACGCGAAGCGCATTGTGAACCTGTGTGCCGTCTTCGAGCGTTACCAGATGATCGACCACGCCGAAGTCGTTCGTCGGGGCAAAGCGCACGCGGGCATTGCCGAGCGGTCCCGGCGCTAGCCAGTCGTCGCCGTCGCGCGCCAGTCCCGACGAGAGGCCGGACGCCCAGAGCGGCATGTCTTCGTGCCTGGCCATGAAGGCATAGACCTCGCGCCAGTTGCGCGCGATCGTGATGTGAATGATCTTCGCTTCGTGTGTTGCCATGCTTCGTTCTCCTGCTTCCGGGATAGCACGGGTGAAGCATGCGGTCTTGAACGAAACGGCCAGTCAGGGCCGGGCCGCGGGCAGCAAGAAACGTGTCAGGCGGCCTGGCGGTGAGGGCTGAGCTGGCTGCGGATTTCGGCCGGCGAAAGCGACGTCAACGCCCTGGCTTCACGAGTGAGATGCGCCTGGTCGGCGTATCCGGCATCAAATGCGAGGGCGCCGAGGTTTATCGATGGCTCGCTTCGGCATGCATCCAGGAAGCGCTGCAGGCGCAGGATGCGGTCCAGCGTCTTGGCGCCATAACCGAAGTGCTCGTGACAGCGGCGGCGCAGCGTCCGCTCGCTGGTGCCGTTGGACGCGGCCAACGATCGGATCGGATTATCCTCTGAGTGTCGGTGCCGTTCGAGGTGCGCGAGGCAAGCGGCGACATCGCTTGGTGGCGGGTTGACGTCCGCCAGGCGCTGCAGCACCGCTTCCGCCAGAATTTCGCCGCGCTTGGTCGAGCCTGTGGCCTCGTGCAGCCTCGCATCGAGTTCGCGTGCGTGCCTGCCCCAGAAAGCATCGAGTGGGACGAGGTTACCCGTGATTTCGGAAAGAGCCGTGCGCAGGAAGGAGGCGGCCACGCCCGGCCGGAAGCGCAGGCCGACGACCGTCGTGCCGGGCGCAATGACGGGGAAGGCGGCCGTGCGGTCGGGTCCAACGACCACGAGGCCGTAATCGGACCAGAGAAGATCGACGCAGCCGTCGGGCACGACCGCCATCCGCGCGGCCGGCCCCTTGGGCATCTCGTGGCTCCAGAGGCATTCGACATGCCCCGACAGCGCAGATGGCGCGGCGCGTTCCAGATAGACGCCGTGCTTTTTTGCCAATGTCAGTCTTGTCGGTGTCAGCGGCCCGTTGGAGCCGTCCATGCCTTGTCCTCCACACGCCCGCCCATGGCGAGCGCTTCTTCGCGCGTCCAGATCTCGCCGTCGATCTGCCCCTGCAGCTCGGGATAGTCGGCTGCGTGGAACACGGGCTCGATACCCTGGCGACGCTGGGCGAAATAGTCCTTGGTCAGCTTCGCAATGGTACCGGACAGAAGCACGATGGCAATGAGGTTGATCGTCGCCATCAGCCCCATGGAGGCGTCTGCCGCGTCGAACACCGTCGTGATGCTTTCGGACGCGCCCCAGACGACCATGGCGAGCACGGCACAACGCATGACCAACACGCCCAGCCGGTTGGCGCCGCCGAGATAGGTGAGCGCGTTTTCCGCATAGGAATAGTTGCCGATGATCGAGGTGAAGGCGAAGAAGAAGATTGCGATCGCGATGAAGTAGCTGCCGGCCCAGCCGATGTGCACGTTCATCGCGGCTTGCGTGAGCTGCGTGCCGGTGACGCCGGAGCCCGGCTCCAAAGTGCCCGACAGAAGAATCATCACTGAGGTCGCGGTGCAGATCAGGATGGTGTCGATGAAGACGCCGAGCGACTGAACGAAGCCCTGCGAGGCCGGGTGGTGCGGCACGGGCGTCGCAACGGCGGCGATGTTCGGGGCCGAGCCCATGCCCGCTTCGTTGGAAAACAGGCCGCGCTTGACGCCGTTCATCATCGCGGCCGTGACGCCACCGGCCACGCCGCCTGCTGCTTCCTGCAGGCCGAAGGCACTGGAGATGATCGTCCAGAGCACGCTCGGGACGATCGCGGCGTTGGCGACGAGCACGTAGATCGCCGTCAGGAGATAGGCTGCCGCCATGAAGGGCACGACGATTTCCGCGACGCGGGCGATCTGGCGGATGCCGCCGAAGATGACGATGCCGGAGATTGCCGCGACCGCGAGGCCGACGACTATCTTCGGAACGCCGAAGGCGCCCTGGACTGCGTCAGCGATGGAATTGGCCTGCACCGCGTTGAAGACAAGGCCGAAGGAGAGAATGAGGCAGACGGAGAAGATCGTCGCCGCCCAGGGCGCATTGAGGCCACGGGCGATGTAGAAGGCGGGGCCGCCACGGTACTGGCCGTCTTCGTTCCTCACCTTGTAGAGCTGCGCCAGCGCGCTTTCGGCATAGGCTGTCGCCATGCCGACAAGCGCTACCATCCACATCCAGAAGGTGGCCCCCGGGCCGCCGAGGTAGAGTGCCACCGCAACGCCGGCGAGATTGCCGGTGCCGACGCGGGACGCAAGGCTGACGGTCAGCGCCTGGAACGGACTGATGCCGGCCGAATCCTTCGAGCCGCCGCTGCTCAAGACGCGAAACATCTCGCCGAAATGCACGATCTGCGGAAAGCCGAGGCGCAGCGTAAAATAGATGCCGACGGCGAGCAGGCCGTATATCAGCACGTAGCCCCAAAAAATCGTGTTCAGAAAGCCGATGATCGTGTCCATGCGGTTCCTCATTGGTATTGCAGATGTCGTGATGTCGCGATCCGCTGTGCGGATCGGATGCGAAAGCCCGAACATTTCTTGCGAAAGCCGGACGTACCGCGCGAAAGCGGTGGGCTTTCGTCTGAAAGTCCGGGCGTTTCGCCGCATGCAGGCGCTTTAGCCCGCAAACTTGACACAGATCAACGTTTTCCGGCGCCAAATCGGGCAAAACGATGCGCAATACATGACATATCCGGGGATTTCCCACAAATGAGCCCTCAATCCGCCGCAAATCCAGCCTCCGTCGAACGTCACGAGGCCGAACCGGTCAATGCGGCGCACGTGCGCAAGCCGCTCTACGAAAAGCGCAAGAAGATCTTTCCGAAGCGGGCCGAAGGCGGGTTTCGCCGTTTCAAGTGGCTGGTGATGCTGGTCACGCTCGGCATCTATTACCTGACACCCTGGATCCGCTGGGATCGCGGCGAGCATGCGCCCGACCAGGCCGTGCTCGTCGATATCGGCGCCCGGCGCTTCTACTTCTTCTTCATCGAGATCTGGCCGCAGGAATTCTTCTTCGTCGCCGGCCTGCTCGTCATGGCCGGCTTTGGCCTGTTCCTCGTCACCTCGGCGGTCGGGCGCGCCTGGTGCGGCTATACCTGTCCCCAGACGGTCTGGGTCGATCTCTTCCTGGTGGTCGAGCGCTATATCGAGGGCGACCGCAACGCCCGCATGAAGCTCGATGCCGGCCCCTGGACGTTCGACAAGGTCGTCAAGCGGGTGTCGAAGCACACGATCTGGATTCTGATCGGCATCGCCACCGGCGGCGCCTGGATCTTCTATTTCGCCGATGCGCCGACGCTGCTCAAAAGCTTCGTTTCGCTGCAGGCGCCCATGGTCGCCTACATGACCGTCGCGATCCTGACAGCGACGACCTATGTCTTCGGCGGGCTGATGCGCGAGCAGGTCTGCACCTACATGTGCCCGTGGCCGCGCATCCAGGCGGCGATGCTCGACGAAAACTCGCTGGTCGTGACTTACAACGACTGGCGCGGCGAGCCGCGCTCGCGCCACCAGAAGAAGGCGGCGGCCGCTGGCGAGAGTGTCGGCGATTGTGTTGACTGCAACGCCTGCGTCGTCGTCTGTCCGATGGGCATCGATATCCGCGACGGACAGCAGCTCGAATGCATCACCTGCGCGCTCTGCATCGACGCCTGCGACGGCGTCATGGACAAGCTCGGGCGCGAACGCGGGCTGATCTCCTATGCGACGCTCAACGACTATGCCGCCAACATGGCGCTTGCCACCAATGGCGGCACGGCCGCGATCGACCCCGGCCGGGTGCGTGATGCCGAAGGCAACTTCTCCGACAAGGTGCGCCACTTCAACTGGAAGATCGTCTTCCGTCCGCGGGTGCTGCTCTATCTCGGTGTGTGGACGCTCGTCGGGATCGGCCTGCTCTATGCGCTTCTGTCGCGCGACCGGCTGGAGCTCAACGTGCTGCACGACCGCAACCCGCAATTCGTCGTCGAATCCGACGGCTCGGTGCGCAACGGCTACATGGTCAAGCTCTTGAACATGATCCCCGAACAACGCACCATCACGCTTGCCATCGACGGCCTGCCGTCGGCGACGATGCGCATCGCCGGCCAGGCGCCGGGCGACGGACGCACGTTTGCGATCGGCGTCGATCCGGACAAGGTGACGGCGGTCAAGGTCTTCGTGACGCTGCCGAAAGACAAGCTTTTCGAGGCGGCCGACGGCTTCAGCCTCATCGTCGAGGACCCGTCGAGCCACGAGCGTGACGTCTACAAGGCCAACTTCAACAGCCCGGGAGCCGCGAAATGACGACCAAACAGGCAAAGGCTCCGCGCCCCTTCACCGGCTGGCACATGCTCGGCGTCATGGTGCTGTTCTTCGGCACGATCATCACCGTCAACCTGATCATGGCCTGGAACGCCAGCCACAGCTGGAGCGGGTTGGTGGTGCAAAACACCTATGTTGCCAGCCAACAGTTCAACGGCAAGGTGAAGGAGGCCAAGGCCTTTGCCGCTGATGGGCTCGACGGCAAGCTCAGCGTCGAGAGGCAAGCGCTGCGCTACACGCTGACCCGCCGGGGCAATCCGGAGATGACGGCCGACAAGGTCGTCGCGGTGTTGAAGCGCCCGGTCGAGGAACATGAGGACGTGACCGTCGAGATGGCCCACCAGGGCGAGGGCGTCTTCGTTGCGGCGACCGCATTGAAGCGCGGCCAGTGGATTGCCGACGTGACTGCAACGGCGGGCGACACCGTCGTCTACCGTCAGGCCATCCGCTTCATCGTGCCGGGAGATGCCCAATGAGCTGCTGCGCTCCGGGAACCGAGGGGGCTCTGGAGGTCGACAGGGCCGGGCAGGGACTGCCGACATCGGAAGAGCTGTGGCTGACGAGCCGGTCGCTCGGTGGCGGCCTGCGCCAGACCGATCTCAGCGTTCCCGGCGTCCATTGCGGCGCCTGCATCACCACGCTTGAGGGCGCCTTGAAGGCGCGCCCCGAAGTCGAGCGCGCCCGCGTCAATCTATCGTCCCGCCGTGTCTCGGTCGTCTGGAAGGAAGAGACGGGCGGCACGAGGACCGATCCGCGGGAACTGGCGCGGGCCATTCGCGCCCGCGGCTACGAGACCCATCTGTTTGCGCCGGGCGAGGAAGATGGCGACCAGACGCTGAAGCAGCTGGTGCGCGCCGTTGCCGTTGCCGGTTTCGCCTCGGCCAACATCATGCTTCTTTCCGTCTCCGTCTGGTCGGGCGCCGAAGCCGCCACGCGCGATCTCTTCCACTGGATCTCGGCGCTGATTGCCGCGCCGACGCTGATCTATTCCGGGCGCTTCTTCTATGCGTCCGCCTGGAACGCGCTGAAGCACGGCCGCACCAACATGGACGTGCCGATCGCGCTCGCCATCACGCTCTCCTACTCGATCTCCCTCTATGAGACGATCACCCACGGCACCCATGCCTGGTTCGACGGCACCGTGATGCTGCTCTTCTTCCTTTTGATCGGCCGCACGCTCGACCATATGATGCGTGGCCGGGCGCGCTCGGCGATCAGCAGCTTGGCCAGGCTGTCGCCGCGTGGAGCCATGGTCATCGATGCCGATGGCGGGCGCGAATATCGCCCCGTCGACGAGATCAGGCCCGGCGAAAAGCTGGCGATATCGGCCGGTGAACGCATTCCTGTCGATGGTCGCATTCTCTTCGGTGCAAGCGACCTCGATCGCTCGATCGTCAATGGTGAGAGCGCGCCGGCACCGGTGAAGGTCGGCGACACCGTGGAGGCTGGCACGATGAACCTCACCGGGCCGCTGACCATTGAGGCGACGGCGGCGGCGCGCGACTCGCTGCTTGCCGAAATCATGGGGCTGATGGAGGCTGCCGAAGGGGGCAGGGCGCGCTATCGCCGCATTGCCGACCGGGCGGCGCAATATTATTCGCCGGCCGTGCACCTCCTGGCGCTCATCAGCTTCATCGGCTGGATGTTCGTCGATGGCGATTTCCATCACGCGATGCTGGTGGCGGTCGCCGTGCTCATCATCACCTGCCCCTGCGCGCTCGGGCTCGCGGTGCCGGTGGTGCAGGTGATCGCCGCTGGACGCCTCTTCCAGAACGGCGTCATGGTCAAGGACGGTTCTGCGATGGAGCGGCTCGCCGAGATCGACACCGTGCTGCTCGACAAGACGGGCACGCTGACGGTGGGCGAACCGCGGCTTGTCAACGGCGGCGATATCCAGCCGGCGGTGCTTTCGACGGCGGCCGGGCTTGCCGCCCATTCGCGCCATCCGCTGGCGATGGCCATTCACGATGCGGCAAAGCTTGCCCCTGTCATCGCCGGTGAGATCAAGGAAATCCCCGGTGCGGGCATTGAGGCCCATACGGATGCAGGCGTCTACCGGCTGGGCAGCCGCGCCTTTGCCTGTGGCGATGCTGGGCAGGCGAGCGGGCAATCGGAAGCGATCCTGTCGCTCGACGGTCGCGAGCTTGCCTGCTTCCGTTTCGAAGACCGTCTGCGGCCGTTCGCTCGCGAAAGCATCGCCAAACTCGGCCGCCTCGGTCTGTCGACCGGCATCCTCTCGGGTGACCGCAAGCCGGTGGTCGCAGCGCTTGCCGGACGCGTCGGCATCGAGCGCTTCAAGGCGGAGCTGACACCGCGCGGCAAGGTCGACGAATGCGCGGCCGCTGCCGAAGGCGGGCACCGCGTGCTGATGGTCGGCGACGGCATCAACGATGCGCCGGCGCTGAGGGCCGCCCACGTCTCCATGGCACCGGCAACGGCGGCCGATGTCGGGCGCCAGGCGGCGGATTTCGTCTTCCTGCATCAGGGGCTCAACGCCGTGCCGATGGCGATCGACACGTCGCGACGGGCAGGAAAACTGATCCGCCAGAACTTTGTGCTGGCGATCGGCTACAACGTCATTGCGGTGCCGATCGCGATCCTCGGTTATGCGACGCCGCTGATTGCCGCCGTCGCCATGTCGACTTCGTCGGTTATCGTCGTTGCCAACGCCTTGCGCCTGCGTGCGGTCACCGGCAATGTCAGCGAGGCGGCAGAGGAGAGGCAAACGGCCGTCAGTCTGGAGCCGGTCGGGAGCGTCTGATGAACACGTTGATCTATCTCATTCCCATCGCCCTGTTTCTGGGGGGAATAGGTCTCGTCGCCTTCCTCTGGGCGCTGAAGAGCGGCCAGTACGAGGACCTTGAGGGAGCGTCCTGGCGCGTGCTCGACGATGGCGACGGCAAGCCTGAAAAGAAGTGATTTTGTCAGGAATCGCTTGTCGTTAATCGATTTGAATGCCAAAACAACCTCCGCCGTCGCTTCTCGCGCCCGGGCCTTCGACAGAGCCCCGCGCGAGCGGCGAAGTTCAATTCGAAGAGCCGGCTTTGACGCGTTTATCCCGATCGCGCCCGGCACTTCTGTCCAATGGAGGCAATCACGTGTCACAGGCGGAAATCGGCCTAATCGGTCTCGGCGTCATGGGCTCGAACCTGGCGCTCAACATCGCTGAAAAAGGCAACAAGATCGCGGTGTTCAACCGTACCGTCGAAGCGACGCACAAGTTCTACGCGGAAGCGGGCGACCTTCAGGGCCAGATTGTGCCCTGCGACACCATCGAAGAGTTTGTCGCCGCCATCCGCCCGCCGCGCCCGATCATCATCATGATCAAGGCCGGTGAGCCGGTCGACCAGCAGATGAAGATCCTCGAGCCCTACCTCTCCAAGGGCGACATCATGATCGATGCCGGCAATGCCAACTTCCGCGACACGATGCGCCGCTTCGAGGCGCTGAAGGATTCGGGCCTGACCTTCATCGGCATGGGCGTTTCCGGCGGTGAAGAGGGCGCCCGCCATGGTCCGTCGATCATGGTTGGCGGCAAGGAAGAGTCCTGGAAGCGGGTCGAGACGGTGCTGACCTCGATTGCTGCGAAGTACAACAACGTGCCTTGCGTTGCCTGGCTCGGCGAAAACGGTGCCGGCCACTTCGTCAAGACCATTCACAACGGCATCGAATATGCCGACATGCAGATGATCGCCGAAATCTACGGCATCCTGCGCGACGGCCTGAAGATGTCGGCGACCGAGATCGGCGAAGTCTTCGGCACCTGGAACAAGGGTCGCCTCAACTCCTACCTGATCGAGATCACCGAGAAGGTGCTGAAGGCAGCCGATCCGCTCACCGGCAAGCCGATCGTCGACCTGATCCTCGACAAGGCTGGCCAGAAGGGCACCGGCAAGTGGTCGGTGATCGAAGCGCAGAACATGGGCGTTCCGGCAACCGCGATCGAAGCGGCCGTCGCCGCGCGCAGCATCTCGTCGGCCAAGGAAGAGCGTGAAGCCGCCGAGACGATCCTCGGGCTCCCGCCGGTCGGCGAGTTCAAGGTGGCCGACAAGGCCGCCTTCATCAAGGATCTGGAAAGCGCGCTGCTTGCGGCCAAGATCGGTGCCTATGCGCAAGGCTTTGCCGTCATGTCGGCCGCCTCCAAGGAGTTCAACTGGAACCTGCCGATGCCGACCATCGCCAAGATCTGGCGCGCCGGCTGCATCATCCGCTCGCAGTTCCTCGACGAAATCACCACCGCCTTCACCAAGGCGCCTGACGCCGCCAACCTGATCGTCACGCCTGCCTTCGCGGCCATGGTCAAGGAAACCGACGGGGCACTGCGCCGCGTCGTTTCGGCTGCCGTCCTCAGCGGCCTGCCGGTTCCGGCGCTCGCCTCGGCGCTCGGATACTTCGACAGCTACCGCCGCGGCCGCGGCACGGCCAACGTCATCCAGGCCCAGCGCGACTTCTTCGGCGCGCACGGCTTCGACCGTGTGGACGGCGCAGACAGCCACCACGGCCCGTGGGGCAGCGGCCTCAACGCCTAAGTCTCGAAGAGAGAGCTTGAAACGGGGCGGCCATGGGTCGCCCCGTTTGCTTTGGGGTTGTCGACGGCGGTTCAGAAATCCGTTGGCAAGCGTGGGGTTTTAAGAAACTGGGACCTTTGGCCCCGGCCCATCGGACCAAAGTCCGATCGATTTCACGCGGCAGGGCTTCTAAGCTCTGGGGGTTGCCACGGCAACACCTCACAAGCACCTAGTTTTTTGAGAACCGATTTAGAGCCGCGCCCCGTCTGCTGCATGTGCAGGGCTGGGCCTGCTTGGAGATTCGATTTCCGTCGAGCGCAAGCGGATGTCGCGAAATGTTGGGCGCCGGCGCGCAGCGCCCAACTCGCGAAACAAGCGCTAAGACGCACGCACCGAAGGAAGCCGTTAGCCTGGTGTTGAAACGGGCGGTGAATGCGTCGATCCAGGGTCGCTCAAAGGTCCCGGGTTGGAGCAGGACTTGATCGGAAGAATTGCGAATGGTGCGGCAATCATCAGCATGACGATGATCAGCAGCAGCCTGTCGGTAAAGGCTGCTCGAAAAATCTGCAGCACGTAATGCTTCGTCTTCATTGCCCGCACGCTTTCATCGCCGCCAAACGATGGCGGCAAGGCGCGGCAGAACTGAGGCGTGGCATTGTTTTGCCGGTGGCAGCAAGCGCGCTGGTCGCCAAGAGGCGGCGCCAGCCGAAGGGCATGCCGCCAAGGCGGCACGCTCAGCGATGGTGACTAGCTTCTGAGGCCCGGCGCTTCCTGGCCGGTGCGCTCGACATATTCCGTATAGCCGCCGCCGTACTGGTGGATGCCCTCGGGCGTCAGCTCCAGCACGCGATTGGAAAGGGCTGCGAGGAAGTGGCGGTCGTGCGAGACGAAGAGCATGGTGCCTTCATAGTCCGCCAGCGCCTTGATCAGCATTTCCTTGGTATCGAGGTCGAGGTGGTTGGTCGGCTCGTCGAGCACCAAGAGGTTCGGCGGATCGAACAGCATGATCGCCATGACCAGGCGCGCCTTCTCGCCACCCGAAAGAACCCGGCACTTCTTCTCGACATCGTCGCCGGAAAAGCCGAAGCAGCCGGCAAGGGCGCGCAGCGGCGCCTGGCCTGCCTGCGGGAAGGTGTCTTCGAGCTGCTGCAGCACCGTGCGGTCGCCGTCGAGCACGTCCATGGCGTGCTGGGCGAAGTAGCCCATCTTGACGCTGGCTCCGAGGGCGACATTGCCTTCGTCCGGCTCGGTCGAGCCGGCGACGAGCTTCAAGAGCGTCGACTTGCCGGCGCCGTTGATGCCCATGATGCACCAGCGCTCGCGGCGGCGCACCATGAAGTCCAGCCCCTCATAGATGCTGCGGCTGCCGTATTTCTTGTGCACGCCCTTGATGTTGATGACGTCTTCGCCGGAGCGCGGCGCCGGGCGGAATTCGAAGTTGACCGTCTGGCGGCGCTTCGGCGGCTCGACGCGGTCGATCTTTTCGAGCTTCTTCACCCGGCTCTGCACCTGCGAGGCGTGCGAGGCGCGCGCCTTGAAGCGCTCGATGAACTTGATTTCCTTGGCAAGCATTGCCTGCTGGCGCTCGAACTGCGCCTGCTGCTGCTTCTCGTTCTGGGCGCGCTGCTGTTCGTAGAAGCCATAGTCGCCCGAATAGGCGTTCAGCTGGCCGGCGTCGATCTCGATGATCTTGGTGATGATGCGGTTCATGAACTCGCGGTCGTGCGAGGTCATCATCAGCGCGCCGTCATAGTTCTTGAGGAAGTCTTCAAGCCAGATCAGGCTTTCGAGATCGAGATGGTTGCTCGGTTCGTCGAGCAGCATCACGTCCGGCCGCATGAGCAGAATGCGGGCAAGCGCCACGCGCATCTTCCAGCCGCCCGAGAGCTTGCCGACGTCATCGTCCATCATTTCCTGGGAGAAGCTCAGGCCAGCCAGCACTTCGCGGGCGCGGCCCTCGAGCGCGTAGCCGTCGAGCTCCTCGTAGCGCGCCTGCACCTCGCCATAGCGCTCGATGATCGCGTCCATTTCGTCCAATCGATCCGGATCGACCATGGCGGCCTCAAGCTCGCGCAGTTCGGCCGCGACTTCGCTGACCGGGCCTGCGCCGTTCATGACTTCGGAAACCGCACTGTTGCCGGACATCTCGCCGACGTCCTGGTTGAAGTACCCGATGGTGATGCCCTTATCGACCGCGACCTGGCCTTCGTCCGGGATTTCCTCGCCGGTGATCATGCGGAAGAGCGAGGACTTGCCGGCGCCGTTCGGACCGACGAGGCCGACCTTTTCGCCGCGGTTCAGCGCGGCGGAAGCTTCGATGAAGAGGATACGGTGGCTGAGCTGCTTGCTGATATTTTCGATACGGATCATGTCTGCGGTAGCCTGAAGGGAGGAGCGGGGCGCCTCGCGCCCAATTGTTGTCCCGGCCTGTCGCAGGTTTCTGCGTCACAAGCAAGACTTGAGGGCGTTTCCACGTCGTTTCGCGAGGCCCAGATTAACTCTCGCGAGGTCAAGTGTGGCTGCTGGCCATCTTCTTGGCCTATGTTCGCTTTCGCCGTTGGGTCGAGCAAGGCGTTTGGGATGCGCTGCTTTGACTACACATACGCTGTAAACATGTGTTCTAATCAGAACGCAACCAGCGTCATAGAGGACATCAAGTGCTTACGAAGAAGCAAACGCTCTGGGCATTGCCGATCCTCATCGCCAGCTTCGCAGCATTATGTGCGACTGGTTACATGTCTGAGGAATGGTTTCTCATAAAGAATGACGGGCTGACTGCGTTAGTCATCATTGCGATGATCGCAAACCTTTTTGCCTTGGTCTTCGTTTCCTTCTCAATCTTTCTGTCAGGCGTAACTACGCTTCTTTTCAATGCCTCAAGCCCTGACTTTTGGCAGAAAACAAGCAATCCGTTCTACTATCTTCTTTGGAGCGAACTGCAGGAGGCTACAACTAAGAACGAGCGGACTGAGTGAGCAGAACATAGGTCCTCATTCCGTATTTGTCACAGGAACCCAGTCAGCCCAAGTCCTTGGGCCTAAAGGACTGCTCCGCGCCGCGGACGCGGCGCTGCTGGATCCCTGTGACGGGGCACAGGGATGAGGGCGAAGAAATGTTCGCCGCCCCCTGACTCTCGTGTGCCCTGCCGGCTCAGGCCCGCAGGCCGCGCGTGATCGGCGGCTGGAACTCCGGTTGGCTGAGGCTCTGCAGCGTTTCCGGCGGCTGGCCGTCGATATGGCCGATCACCGCCTTGGCGAGTTCCCGGCCGGCAACCCGGATGTCCTCGTACATGGTCATCACTTCAGGGCGCAGCCAGCGCAGGAAGTCGCTCGGGGACTTCGAAACCATGTCGCAGTCTTCGCTGAGCTTCTTCTTGGCCATCTCCAGCCCGGCGATCAGCGCGATGGCGCCGGAGCCGCTGCCCGAGACGATGCCGTCGGGCGCATCCTCGGAGCGCATCAGCACCTCGAAGGCGTCACGGATCTCGACCAGCGAATGGTCGATGTTGGTCTGGTGGAAGCCGACCGCGTCGGCCTGGAAGTCGCGCAGGCCGCGCTCGAAGCCGGCGCGCATGTGCGAATAGAAGGTGAGGTGCGGCGGCGGCTCGAGCAGCACCAGCTTCCGCCTGCCGCGTGCGACGAGCTTGCGCACCGCCTCATAGGCGAAGCGCTCGTTGTCGAAGTCGTGATAGGGATGGACGATGCCCATCTCGGTGCGGCCATGGGTGACGAAGGGCAGGCCGCGTTCGGTCAGAAGTGCGACGCGCGGATCGTGCGGCTCGGTGCGCGAGATGATCACGCCGTCGGCAGCGCCTGTGTCGAGGATGTAGCGGATCGGCGCCATCGCGTCCTTGACGGCGCTATAGGGGGTGACAACCAGATGATAGGGCGTGCCGGCGAGGATCTCGGTGATGCCCACCACCATCGGGCTGGTGATGCCCATGATCTCTTCTTCGAGCGTCAACACGAGGCTGATGACGTTGGTCTTGCCGGTTCTAAGCCGCACGCCGGCGCGGTTCGGCTGGTAGCCGATCTGCTTGGCGACGAGGCGGACACGCTCCTTGGTTTCCGCGCCGATATCCGGCGCGTCCTTCAGCGCCCGTGACACCGTGGTGATGCCAAGGCCGGTCATGAAGGCGATCGTCTTCAGCGTCGGCCGGCCGCCATCCGGCGGCGGCGTCAGCGGCCTGTTTTTCGTTTTGTTGTCCATTGCCGTCACCCGCCCACTCTCTAGTTCGCGCGCAGCCAACCTTGCCCGGCCGGCTGCAAACACGTCGGTTCGGCCCTGTCCATCGCGCCGTCGCCTGTCCCGTCTTCGCCTTATATACGAAAAGTCGTGAGCGGCTATGCTGCTTTGGACGGATCAAATTGCTTCAAATCTGTAACGATACAGTCGCGATGTCGAGCATTTTCGTTGCTGCAGTGCGAAAGGTGGGGCCGTCAGGTTGAATCGCGCCGTTGAACGTCATTTTTTTGCGTTTGCGAAAAGCCGGTCTCCCTACGGATGCACGGCGTTCGGAAAAACGTGTTAAATATCAGCTTTATAAGAGCGTTTTCTATGCGGAGTGGATCGGTCGGCAGCCGATGCCAAGCGCTTTGAGCGGTCACTGTCATCTGCACGCAATGGGTGTTTTTTAAGATTCTGTTTAAATCGATTGTGGTGGGTGTTGCGTCCTGTAATCGATTGCACTAAGTTTTTTACGGTAACGTTACAGTGAGGGAGGAGACTCATGAATTTACGTTCTTTCGCAGCCATGCTCGCAACCGCAGTGGCCCTGCCGCTCGGTGCAGCCAGCGCCGCCGATCTTGAAGTAACCCATTGGTGGACCTCGGGCGGTGAAGCAGCCGCAGTCGCCGAACTCGCCAAGGCCTTCGATGCGACCGGAAACCACTGGGTCGATGGCGCGATCGCCGGCTCGGGCGGCACGGCTCGGCCGATCATGATCAGCCGCATCACCGGCGGCGACCCGATGGGCGCCACGCAGTTCAACCATGGCCGCCAGGCGGAAGAGCTGGTCCAGGCCGGGCTGATGCGCGACCTCACCGATGTCGCGACCCGCGAACACTGGAAGGACATCATCAAGCCGGCGAGCCTGCTCGATTCCTGCACCATCGACGGCAAGATCTATTGCGCGCCGGTCAATATCCACTCCTGGCAGTGGTTGTGGCTGTCGAACGCCGCCTTCAAGACGGCTGGCGTCGACGTGCCGAAGAACTGGGATGAATTTGTCGCCGCGGCACCGGCGCTCGAAAAGGCCGGCATCGTGCCGCTCGCCGTCGGCGGTCAGCCGTGGCAGGCAGCCGGTGCCTTCGACGTCTTGATGGTGGCGATCGCCGGCAAGGACACCTTCCAGAAGGTCTTTGGCGACAAGGACGAGGAAGTGGCGGCCGGCCCTGAGATCGCCAAGGTCTTCAAGGCTGCCGACGATGCCCGCCGCATGTCGAAGGGCAGCAATGTCCAGGACTGGAACCAGGCGACCAACATGGTCATCACCGGCAAGGCCGGCGGCCAGATCATGGGCGACTGGGCGCAGGGCGAGTTCGCGCTTGCCGGCCAGAAGGCCGGAACGGACTACACCTGCCTGCCGGGTCTCGGCGTCAACGAGATCATCTCGACCGGCGGCGACGCCTTCTACTTCCCGCTTCTGAAGGATGAGGAAAAGTCGAAGGCGCAGGAAGCACTGGCTTCGACGCTGCTCGATCCGAAGACGCAGGTCGCCTTCAACCTCAAGAAGGGTTCGCTGCCGGTGCGCGGCGACGTCGATCTGGCTGCTGCCAACGACTGCATGAAGAAGGGCCTTGATATCCTTGCCAAGGGCAACGTGATCCAGGGCACCGACCAGCTGCTTTCGGCCGACAGCCAGAAGCAGAAGGAGGACCTGTTCTCCGAATTCTTCGCCAACCCGTCGATCACGCCGGAAGACGCGCAGAAGCGCTTCGCCGACATCATCGCCGCGGCGGAGTAACCGCAACTGCCTGATTGACCGGCTTCGCTCCATTGGGGCGGGGTCGGTCAAGGCCTCCCTTTCGGTGTGGCATGTCCGCGCCGGTGACCGCGTGTGAGCTCGCCTTTGCGCGGTATCCCAGGGGAGCGGTTGTCGCCCTGATGCGGCACGACGCCGGTTTCGACCGTGCGGCGCTGCCCATCGTCCGAAACCCAATGCAGTTCCGGAGGAACGAAACATGGCGGGTCACACACGGAGTTCGGGCAGACCGAACCAGTGGCTGCGGAACCTGAACGCGAAGATTGCCTCTGTCCCGATGATCCTGACGGCGGTGGTGATCTTTCTCGGTGGCACGATCTGGACGGTCGTCTATTCCTTCACCAATTCCAAGCTGTTGCCGCGATTGTCCTTCGTCGGCCTCGACCAGTACGAGCGGCTGTGGGACGCACCGCGCTGGCTGGTTTCGGTGCAGAATCTTGCGATCTACGGCGTCTTCTCGCTGATTTTCAGTCTGGTGATCGGCTTCGTGCTGGCCGCACTGATGGACCAGAAGATCCGCTTCGAAAACACCTTCCGCACCATCATGCTCTACCCCTTCGCCCTGTCCTTCATCGTGACGGGCCTGGTGTGGCAATGGCTGCTCAATCCGGAATTCGGCATCCAGTCGGTGGTGCGCTCGCTCGGCTGGGAAACCTTCACCTTCGATCCGCTCTACAACGCCGACATCGTCATCTACGGCATCCTGATCGCCGCGCTCTGGCAGGGGACCGGGCTCGTCATGTGTCTGATGCTCGCCGGGCTTCGCGGCATCGACGAGGACATCTGGAAGGCCGCGCGCGTCGACGGAATTCCGATGTGGAAGACCTACATCTTCGTCGTCATCCCGATGATGCGCGGCGTGTTCGTCACGACGCTGGTGATCATCGCCAGCGGCATCGTCAAGGTCTACGACCTGGTCGTGGCGCAGACGAGCGGCGGCCCGGGCATCGCGTCGGAAGTGCCGGCAAAGTATGTCTACGACTACATGTTCCAGGCACAGAACCTCGGCCAGGGATTTGCCGCCTCGACCATGATGCTCATCACCGTCGCCATCATCATCGTGCCTTGGGCCTATCTGGAATTCGGGGGAGGGCGCAAGCGTGTCTGATATCGTTGCATTCAACTCTGTGGCTGACGAGACCACATCCACGGTGCAGGCCGAACGGGTGCTTGCCGGCCCCCGCGGCGCCAAGCCGCGCCGGGCGCTCTCGGGCCGCAACATCATGATCTACGGCACGCTGATCGTCGTGGCGCTCTACTATCTGCTGCCGCTTTACGTGATGGTCATGACCTCGCTCAAGGGCATGCCGGAAATCCGTCTCGGCAACATCTTCGCCCCGCCGGTCGAAATTACCTTCGAGCCCTGGGTCAAGGCCTGGGCGAGCGCCTGCACGGGGCTCAACTGCGACGGGCTTTCGCGCGGCTTCTGGAACTCGGTGCGCATCACCGTTCCCTCGACGATCGTCTCGATCGCGATTGCCTCGGTCAACGGCTATGCGCTCGCCAACTGGCGCTTCAAGGGGGCGGAGCTGTTCTTCACCATCCTGATCGTCGGCGCCTTCATTCCCTACCAGGTGATGATCTATCCGATCGTGATCGTGCTCAGGGAAATGGGCATCTACGGCACGCTCACTGGGCTCATCCTCGTGCACACCATCTTCGGCATGCCGATCCTGACGCTGCTTTTCCGCAACTATTTCGCCGGCCTGCCGGAGGAACTGTTCAAGGCGGCACGCGTCGATGGCGCCGGCTTCTGGACGATCTACTTCAAGATCATGCTGCCGATGTCGCTGCCGATCTTCGTCGTGGCGATGATCCTGCAGGTCACCGGCATCTGGAACGACTTCCTGTTCGGCGTCGTGTTCACAAGGCCGGAATACTACCCGATGACGGTTCAGCTCAACAACATCGTCAACTCGGTCCAGGGCGTGAAGGAATACAACGTCAACATGGCTGCGACGATCCTGACGGGCGCCGTGCCGCTCTTCGTCTACTTCGTCTCCGGACGGCTTTTTGTCCGCGGCATCGCCGCCGGCGCAGTGAAAGGGTAACAACATGCAAAACGTCAGCGTATCGGTAAAAGACCTGTCGTTGAGCTTCGGTGCCGTCACTGTGCTCGACACGCTCAACCTCGACATCAAGGACGGCGAATTCCTGGTGCTGCTCGGTTCGTCCGGCTGCGGCAAGTCGACCCTGCTCAACTGCATCGCCGGCCTGCTCGACGTCAGCGAGGGGCAGATCTTCATCAAGAACAAGAACGTCACCTGGGAGGAACCCAAGGACCGCGGCATCGGCATGGTGTTCCAGTCCTATGCGCTCTATCCGCAGATGTCGGTGGAGAAGAACCTCTCCTTCGGCCTGCAGGTCGCGAAAGTGCCGAAGGAAGAGATCGACAAGCGGGTCAGCCGCGCCGCCGAGATCCTGCAGATCCAGCCGCTTCTGAAGCGTAAACCCTCGGAACTCTCGGGCGGCCAACGCCAGCGCGTGGCGATCGGCCGGGCGCTGGTGCGCGATGTCGACGTGTTCCTGTTCGACGAGCCGCTCTCCAACCTCGACGCCAAGCTGCGCTCGGAGCTGCGCGTCGAGATCAAGCGGCTGCACCAGTCGCTGAAGAACACGATGATCTACGTCACCCACGACCAGATCGAGGCGCTGACGCTGGCTGACCGTATCGCGGTCATGAAGAGCGGCGTCATCCAGCAGCTGGCCGATCCGATGACGATCTACAACGCGCCGGAAAACCTCTTCGTCGCCGGTTTCATCGGTTCGCCGTCGATGAACTTCTTCCGCGGCGAGCTGCAGCTTCGCGACCAGCGCGCTTACGTTCACGTGAACGGCGTCGATTTCGACGTGTCGGCCTATCCGTCGCGCGCACCCTTCGTCAACGGACAGAAGGTCGTGCTCGGCCTGCGCCCCGAACATGTGCGCGTCGACGAGGCGGCAAGCGGGGCGGCGGCATCGCACCGGGCGGTCGTCGATATCGAGGAGCCGATGGGCGCCGACAACCTGCTCTGGCTCAAGCTCGCCGGACAGTCGATGTCCGTGCGCATCGCCGGCCAGCGGCGTTACGCGCCGGGCACGGCCGTCACGCTCTCCTTCGACATGGCTGTCGCCTCGATCTTCGATGCGACAAGCGAGAACCGGTTGTAAAGGACAGGGGCGCGCCGGGCGGAACGGTCCGGCGCTTCCCAGCAATGACAGTGCCGGCGTCGCCGGTCGATCAATGGAACCATGCGCATGCTCTCTGAGGATTTTACCCGCACCGCCATCCGTCTCGACCTTGCAGGGGACTGGCAGCTCAGCTCCGTCGACAACAGCCATGCGCTGACGATCGCGCTGCCGGGCGACGTGCATTCGGCTCTGCTGAAGGCCGGCGTGATCGACGATCCCTATGTCGGCTGCAACGAGAACGACGTGCAATGGGTGGCGCACAAGGACTGGGTGATCGAGCGCACGGTGTCGGTCGCGGAGCAGGATCTTGCCGGTTACTGGTATCTGGACCTCGAAAGCCTCGACACGGTTGCCTCCGTCTCCGTCAACGACGTGCCCGTGCTTGAAGCCGAAAACTGCTTCCGCCGTTACCGTCCCGATGTCTCGAAGGCGCTGGTCGCCGGTGAAAACCGCATCCGCATCGTCCTGCATTCCTCGATAGCGGAGGGCGCGCGGCGGCAGGCGGAGCAGCCGTTCTACGTGCCTTATCATCCCGGCAACTCGCCGATCGCCAACGGCAACATGCTGCGCAAGCCCCAGTGCCATTTCGGCTGGGACTGGAACCTCGCGATCGCGCCGCTCGGCGTCTATGGCGAGATCGCGCTTCGCCGGCTGGAGATCGCCCGCATCGAGCATGTAACGACGAAGCAGGTCTGGCTCGACGACGGTTCGGTCGATCTGGTGGTGACGGCGATGCTGTTTGCCGATGGCCCCGGCATCGTGCCCGTGCATTTTTCGCTCGACGAAGACCGCGAGCGTCTCGATTGCGCCGTCGGCAAGGGCGAGACGCGCATCACTCATGTTTTCAGTGTTGCCAAGCCGAAGCGCTGGTGGCCGGCGGGCAGTGGCGAGCAGCACCTGTCGCGGCTGACGGTGGAAGTGCCGCAGGAGCAGGTCACGCGCCAGATCGGCTTTCGCATCATCGAGCTTCTGACCGACAAGGACGAAGCCGGCAGCCGCTTTGCCTTCCGCGTCAACGGCCGCGAGATCTTCTGCAAGGGCGCCAACTGGATTCCGGCCGACGCGCTCGCCTCAAGGGTGACATCTGATGGCGTCGAGGATCTGCTGACCTCGGCGGTCGATGCCAACATGAACATGATCCGCGTCTGGGGCGGCGGCTTCTACGAGCCGGACTGGTTCTACGATCTCTGTGACCGGCTGGGCCTCATGGTCTGGCAGGACTTCATGTTCGCCTGCAACCTCTACCCTTCGACGCCGGATTTCCTCGAGAATGTTGCCGCCGAAGTGGACTACCAGGCTAAGCGCCTGTCGTCGCATCCGTCGATCGCGGTCTGGTGCGGCGACAACGAGCTCGTCGGCGCGCTCACCTGGTTCGACGAGCCGCGCAAGGACCGCGACCGCTATCTCGTCTCCTATGACCGGCTGAACCGCACCATCGAGGTGGCGCTGAAGGCGGCACTGCCCGAGGCGATCTGGTGGCCGTCGAGCCCGGCATCCGGCTATCTCGACTTCGGCGACGCCTGGCATGCCGATGGCTCGGGTGACATGCACTACTGGTCGGTCTGGCACGAGAACAAGTCCTTCGACAATTACCTCACCGTGCGCCCGCGCTTCTGCTCGGAGTTCGGGTTCCAGTCCTACACCTCCATGCCGGTCATCCGGCAGTTTGCGGCCGAGAAGGACCTCAACATCGCTTCACCCGTGATCGAGAGCCACCAGAAGAATGTCGGCGGCAACGAGCGCATCGCCGGCACGATGTTCCGCTATTTCCGCTTCCCCAAGGATTTCCCGGCTTTCGTCTACCTGAGCCAGATCCAGCAGGGGCTGGCGATCAAGACCGCCGTCGACTACTGGCGCTCGCTGAAGCCCCATTGCATGGGCACGCTCTACTGGCAGCTCAACGACACCTGGCCGGTCGCCTCCTGGTCGAGCCTCGACTATGGCGGCAGCTGGAAGGCGATGCACTATATGGTGCGCCGCTTCTTCCTGCCGGTCTCGGTCGCCGCCATTCCTTCCGCTGACGGCAAGGAGATCACCTTCTCGATGGTCAACGACACGGCCGAGCCGGTCACCGTCGAGCTTCAAACGTTCCTGGTTTCGCTCGACGGCCGGCGCACGCCGTTGACGGCGGCTGCCGGCACCTGCAGCCCGGACCGGGCCGCGACGCTGGTGACGATTGCCGCATTCGACATTCCCGAGGGCGACCTCCTGTTCTGGTCCTTCGAGGCTTCGAACGGCATGCGCGGCGAGGGGCACCACGTCAACGGCACCTACAAGGCGCTCGACCTGCAACCGTCAGGCCTGACGCTCGACGTTGTGCCGGCGGGTGAGGGCGCATTCGATGTGACCGTCAAGGCGAGCGGACTGGCACTGCATGTGATGGTCGAGGCGGATGTCGCCGGGCGCTACTCCGACAACGCCTTCGATCTGCTGGCCGGTGAAACGAAGGTCGTGCGCTTCACGCCGAAGGCGCCGCTTGGCCGGGGCGAGCTTCCGCGCTTTGCCGCCTTCGATCTCGAATCCTGCCAGGGAAAAGGTTGACCGCCATGAAACGCAGCCATGTCAACGACATCATCGCCGAGAGCGATGCCTTCATGAAGAGTTTCGGCTTCACGCTGCCGCCCTTTGCCTACTGGTCGCCGGAGCAGTTGAAGGTGCGTGTCAGGTCCGACAGCCCGACGATCTTCGATGCCCGGCTCGGCTGGGACATTACCGATTACGGCAAGGGCCGCTTCGACCAGCTTGGCCTCGTGCTTTTCACGCTGCGCAACGGCAAGGCCGCCAACCTGAAGACCGGGCACGGCATGGTCTATGCCGAAAAGCTGATGATCACCGCCAAGGATCAGGTCAATCCGCTGCATCGCCATGCGCTGAAGACCGAGGACATCATCAATCGCGGCGGCGGTTCGCTGGTGCTGCAGATGTACAATTCCAGGCCCGACGGATCGGTCGACGAGGAGAGCGACGTGGTCGTCGCCACCGATGCGCGGCTGCGCACGCTGAAGGCTGGAGACCTCCTGAAGCTCAAGGCCGGCGAGAGCGTCACGCTGCTTCCCGGCAACTGGCATGCCTTCTGGGCCGAAGGCGCCGACGTGCTGATGGGCGAGGTTTCGACCGTCAACGACGATCTCACCGACAACTATTTCCGCGAACCGGTTGGTCGCTTCTCGGCGATCGAGGAAGACAGCGCTCCCACCCACCTGCTGGTGTCGGACTACGACACCTGGCTGAAGTGATCCCAAAACCCCCAAGAACCCCCAAGGACAAGTGAACTTTCGAGGAGGAATTCATGAAGAACGTCAGTTTCCAGCTCTATAGCGCCCGCAACTTCCCGCCTTTCGCCAATGTGCTGAAGGCGTTGGGTGAAGCCGGCTACAGCCAGGTCGAAGGCTATGGCGCGCTTTACGCCGCACTCACCGATGCCGAGATCGCCAGCTTCAAGGCGGGCCTCGACGAGAACGGTCTTGCCATGCCGACCGCGCACTTTGGCCTCGACATGCTCGAAAGCGATCCGGGTCGCGTGCTTGCCATCGCCAAGGCGCTCGGCATCAAGGCGATCTATTGCCCCTATCTCATGCCCGACCAGCGCCCGACGGATGCCTCAGGCTGGCGTGCCTTCGGCGAGCGGCTGCAGAAGGCCGGCAAGCCCTATCGCGACGCCGGATTGATCTTCGGCTGGCACAACCACGACTTCGAATTCGTTGCCCTTCCCGACGGCAGCATCCCGCAGGACCTGATCTTCGAAGGCGGACCGGATCTTTCCTGGGAAGCCGATATCGCCTGGATCATCCGCGGCGGTGCCGACCCGATCGCCTGGATCAAGAAATACGGCAATCGCATCACCGCCGTGCATGTGAAGGACATCGCGCCTTCGGGCGAGAAGAAGGACGAGGACGGCTGGGCCGATGTCGGCGAGGGTACCGTCGACTGGAAAGGCCTGTTTGCAGCGCTTTCCGGCACTAAGGCCCGCTACTTCATTGCCGAGCACGACAACCCGAGCGATTTCAAGCGTTTCGCCAAGCGTTCGCTCGCCTCCATCCAATCCTATTGAGAAGCAGGTTCATCCATGACCAAGGAACTTGGCGTCGGCATCATCGGATGCGGCAACATCTCCACCACCTACTTCAAGCTCGCGCCGCTCTTTAAGGGTATCAAGGTCGTCGCCTGCGCCGACATCAACCCGGCAGCGGCCGAGGCGCGGGCAGCCGAATACGGCGTAAAAGCCCAGAGCATCGAAGCGCTGCTCGCCAACCCGGATGTCGACATCGTCGTCAACCTGACCATTCCGGACGCGCACTATCCGGTGTCGAAGGCGATCCTCGAAGCCGGCAAGCACGTCTATTCCGAGAAGCCTCTGGTGCTCTCGCTCGAACAGGGCGAGGAGCTCCGGGCGATCGCCAAAGCCAAGGGGCTTTCCGTCGGCTGCGCGCCCGACACCTTCCTCGGTGGCGCACACCAGCTGGCCCGCAGCTATGTCGACGCCGGAAAGATCGGCCGGGTGACCTCGGGCACTTGCCACGTCATGAGCCCGGGCATGGAGATGTGGCATCCGAACCCGGACTTCTTCTTCCTGCCCGGCGGCGGCCCGATCCTCGATCTCGGCCCCTATTACATCGCCAACCTGATCAATCTGATCGGACCGGTGAAGCGCGTGGCGGCTCTCGCCACCATGGCCAACCCGACCCGCACCATCACCAGCGAGCCGCGCAAGGGCGAGGAGATCCCGGTCAAGACGCCGACCAACATCCATGCCCTGCTCGAATTTGAGAACGGCGCGACGATCACGCTGTCGGCAAGCTGGGATGTCTGGTCGCACCGCCACGCCAACATGGAGCTCTACGGCACCGAGGGTTCGCTCTATGTGCCCGATCCGAACTTCTTTGGCGGCACGGTGGAGGCAAGCGGCCGCGACAAGAAGATCGAGCCGCTCGAGGCCTGGGACCATCCCTTCGGCGTTCCCAACCAGGAGCATCCGCAGGGACCGATGGCGAACTACCGCACCGCCGGCCTTGCCGACATGGCGCTCGCCATTCTGGAAGGCCGCGACGCCCGTTGCTCGCTCGACCGCGCACTGCACGGCGTCGACGTCATGGTGTCGATCCTGAAATCCGGCGAGGAGGGGCGGTTCATAGACCTCTCCACCACCTGCACCCAGCCAGCCGCTCTCGGCATCGAGGAGGCGAGGGCGCTGCTGCGCGAGGCAGAGGCAGAGGTATCAAAGAGCAGGCGTTCCGCAGCTTCTTGATCGCCGGTGCGGACGCTCGGTCCACCCGAGCGTCCGTCTCTCTCGACGCTTTGAATGGCATGAGCGACGCGGTTAATTCCATTGCAAGGCATGATCGCTAAGACTGATGCGGACGCAATCAGGGGTCTGCATATGCGCATCGAGACGTTGTTTTGGAGTGCAGTCGTCGTTCTGGCAATCGGTGTTCTCGTCTACCGCCATGTCAACCGCCGAAATGTGAACCGCGCGCTTGGCGAGGCTCGGGAAGCGTATGGTGCTGCTCGAGCCCAGCTGATTGCCGATCCGCTCGCCGTGTCGCTTGGCCCACAGGGGGGCTATGCCGTGCTGACCGTTGTCGAGGCCATCGCTGACGGCAGGGGCGCAGGCCCTCCGCCGACGTTTGCTGAACTCGGCGGGCGTGAGATGCGCGCGGTGGAACTGGCGCAGGCGGCGACCATCCTGACGGACAGGCAATTCAACAAAACTCTTCGCCGGCTGAGCGCGAAGGAGCAGACGGTTTTCCGGCAGTTGCGCGACCTCCTGCAGGGCGAGACGTCAGCGCCTCCCGTTCGCGAAACCACATTGCGCGCGGACACAAGCAAACGTTCCGCTGCGATCGACGAGAGCGGTGAGCGCCAGAGCCGTCCGGTGTTCGACGCCCTGCCGATCGCTGGCATTCTCGAATGGTTGAAAAACACAGCGCCGCGTGATCCCGACATGTGGCACCTGCTGCCCGAACTCAACTGGGACCATCCGGAAATTTACGACATCCTACTCTGGGTCGTCAGCCAGGAAGAATGCGACGCATCGACGGCCGTTCTCATCCTCCACCTCATGCAGCCGGATGTCGCGATGGACATGGCCTCGGGCGGACAACGATGGCACGCGGGCGGAGAGGCCGACGCGTCCGTTTCGAGCGAGGTCAGGCTTCTAGCCATGATAGGCAAACGATCGGAGGAGGAGAGTTTCGGGCACCATCTTTTTGCGCCAGACCGGCTTTGCACCGACGAAGGCAACAAGGCTCTGCTCGACATGATGCTCAGCGAAAAGGAGCGGATAGAAAGCGCGGGGCGCCAGTTGCCTTTTCCGCTGCCCGTGAAGCTTCTGTCGAAACCCGCACTCGTCACCGGGCGCAAGCCGAAGCCGGATTTCGAAGTTCACGATGATCGCCTCCTCGTGCCGCAGCCTTGACGTCCGGAAACTGTGCGCAACGCCTCGATTGAGGATTCCGGGTGCTCGGCATATGCGCTAGAGCTTGGCCTGCTGAGTTTCCGAGGCACACTGCGGAAACCTTTGAATTTCCTGGACGGCGGACTTTCCGCCACCTGCACCCGATCGCGGAGGATTTGCGATGACCTGGCTACCGGCGGAAAACCGCTACGACACCATGAAGTATAACCGCGTCGGCCGTTCCGGCCTGAAGTTGCCGGCAATCTCGCTCGGGCTCTGGCACAATTTCGGCGGCGACACGCCACATGACCGCAAGGTCGACATGTGCCGCACGGCGTTTGATCTCGGCATCACCCATTTCGACCTTGCCAACAACTACGGTCCGCCTCCGGGTTCGGCCGAGACCGCCTTCGGCGAGATCATGCGCACGGACTTTGCCGGTCTGCGCGACGAACTGATCATCTCGTCCAAGGCCGGCTATGACATGTGGGCCGGCCCCTATGGCGAGTGGGGCAGCCGCAAGTACATGATTGCGTCCTGCGACCAGAGCTTGAAGCGCATGGGCCTCGACTATGTCGACATCTTCTATTCGCACCGCTTCGACCCAGAGACCCCGCTGGAAGAAACCTGCGGTGCGCTCGACCATATCGTGCGGTCGGGCAGGGCGCTTTATGTCGGTATCTCGTCCTACAACTCGCAGCGCACCCGCGAGGCGGCAGCGATCCTGAAGGATCTCGGCACGCCCTGCCTCATCCACCAGCCGAGCTATTCGATGCTCAACCGCTGGATCGAGGACGACGGGCTGATCCACACGCTCGAAGACCTCGGCATCGGCTCGATCGTCTTCTCGCCGCTGGCCCAGGGTATGCTGACGACGAAGTATCTCGGTGGCATCCCGTCCGACAGCCGGGCGGCTCAGAACCACTTCCTCAAGAAGGATTTCATTCGCCCTGAAATCATCGACAACATCCGCAAGCTCAACGGCATTGCCGAAAAGCGTGGTCAGACGCTGGCGCAGATGGCGCTTGCCTGGGTGCTGCGCAACGGCCGCATCACCTCGGCGCTGATCGGCGCCAGCCGTTCCGAGCAGATCGTCGATTGCGTCAAGGCGCTGGAAAACGACACGTTCACGGCGGAAGAACTGGCCGAGATCGATCTCTATGCACGTGAGGCCGACATCAACCTGTGGGCCTCTTCAGCCGAACTCTAAGTTCTGCTGAAAACATTGATTTGCCTGCATTTTAGGCAAAAGCCATCGCTTTCCGGCGCATTAGACAAAAGTCGAATGTGTGCCGGAAAGCGCCTTCTGGACTTGGACCCGCGAGCGTGTAAGGTGCGCTCATGCCGCTGGTTTGCACGTGCTTCGTCACGCGCGCTACGGTGGAAAAAGCAGGATGGGAACCGATCTCCGCCGGAAGCGGCGACGGTCCCAACGGGTGGCGGTGCAGTGGGAGCTGTACCGAAGACTGCCTCGGCGCGAATAGGGAGGAACCATGGACCGCCGTTCATTCATTAAAAACGCAAGCCTTGGCGGCTTGGCCGCAGCCGGTGCCGCAGCACTTGCAACGCCGGCCATCGCGCAGGCAAACCCGAAGGTCAACTGGCGTCTCGCATCGTCGTTCCCGAAGTCGCTCGACACGATCTACGGCGGCGGCGAAGTGCTGGCGAAACACGTCTCGGAAGCGACCGACGGGGCTTTTCAGATTCAGGTTTTTGCCGCCGGCGAAATCGTGCCGGGCCTGCAGGCTGCCGATGCCGCGGCTGCCGGTACGGTCGAAGCCTGCCACACGGTTTCATACTATTACTGGGGCAAGGACCCAACCTGGGCGCTCGGTGCTGCCGTTCCCTTCGCGCTCAATGCGCGTGGCATGAACGCCTGGCACTACCATGGAGGCGGTATCGACCTCTTCAATGAATTCCTCGGCACGCAGGGCCTCGTCGGTTTCCCCAACGGTAATACCGGGGTTCAGATGGGCGGCTGGTTCCGCAAGGAAATCAAGACGGTCGCCGACTTGCAGGGCTTGAAGATGCGCATCGGCGGTTTCGCCGGCAAGGTGGTCGAGAAGCTCGGCGTCGTGCCGCAGCAGATCGCCGGCGGCGACATCTATCCGGCGCTCGAAAAGGGCACCATCGACGCTGCCGAATGGGTCGGCCCCTATGACGACGAGAAGCTCGGCTTCTTCAAGGTCGCGCCCTACTACTACTATCCCGGCTGGTGGGAAGGTGGCCCGACGGTCCACGCCATGTTCAACAAGGCGGCCTTCGAAGCGCTTCCGAAGAACTACCAGTCGCTGCTCCGCACCGCCTGCCAGGCGACCGACGCGAACATGCTGCAGAAGTACGACTACCTGAACCCCTCGGCGATCAAGCGCCTGGTGGCTTCCGGTGCCAAGCTTAGCCCGTTCAGCGCCGAAATCCTCTCGGCCTGCTTCGACAAGGCCAACGAAGTCTATGCGGAGATGGAAGCCTCGAACCCGACCTTCAAGAAGATCTGGGATTCGATCAAGGCCTTCCGCGGCGAGTACTACCTCAACGCCCAGATCGCCGAGTACAACTACGACACCTTCATGATGATCCAGCAGCGCGGCGGCAAGATCTAAGCCTAAGTCTGACTGTAATGATCAAGGGCCGCTCGCGACATCCGTCGCGGGCGGCCTTTGCGTTTCTGCTGCCAAACTCCGGCCAATCCGCCCGTCTTCGCTCTCCGCATCAGAGAACAGGCGCGCGGAGCAACGGCGCTTTCGTGGTATGGTTGCGGCCTCAGGCGAAGGGAGCCAAGCGAAAGGGAGAAGGTGCAATGCCAAGCGAAGGCCAATCGGTCGTGCTCGGCCCCGACGAGGGCCGCCGCTACGACATGGGTGCGATCAAGGCCGTCTTCAAAGCCGATGGCGCGGAAACTGCAGGTCGATTTTCCGTCTCCGAATGGTGGCTCGATGCCCGGCACGAGGGGCCGGGTGCCCATAAGCACGACGACAATGACGAGATCTTCTACGTGATCGAGGGCACGGCAAGCGTGCTCGTCGGCGACACCTGGCATCAGAAGCCAAAGGGCTCGCTGTTCGTCATACCGCGTGGGACGATGCACGACTTCAGGAACGAGAGCGAGGCCCGGATGGGGCTTCTCAATGTCTATGTCGGCGGCCCATTCGAGGAGATGATGCCAATGATCGTCGACTGGTACCGCGACAATCCTGCCAAGCGGATAGAGTGAGTGATCTGCGGATTGAAGGGGTGGTCGTGAGCCAGCCGACCGAGATGCGCGCGCTGAGACGTGGATCGCAAATCTGGGCCCGTACGGAGTTACGCGGTTCGCGAGGCCGGCGGATGCTCAAGTCTGGAAGAAGCTGAGCTGATAATCTCTGAACTCCTCTGGATCTTCCGGCTGACAAAACTCGACGCAGAATCTGCGATCAGGGAATTGGAAGGCGAGCTTAGCCTCGTAGATTTCGCGCAACCGTTCGCCGAGGATGATCAGCTTGTCGGCGGCGATGTCTGCACACGCATCGTGTTGAATTTCGGCGATGTGAATGTGGTTCATCACCCATTCGACAGATTGACGCGTTGCCTCAGGATTTCGTTCAAAGGAGCGTAGGACTTCCACATGGAAACCCTCCACCAAGATATATCGTTCAAACGCCACGAAGCGCGGCGAGAACACTTCCGAATAGCCGACGGCGAGCGCGAAGCTCCCGGTGCAGGCGGTCCAGCTCTGTAGGTCGATGCCCTGACCGTCGTTCCAGGCGGCCAACTCTGATTTCATGCTTTCCGGAATATCTGCCATTGGCCAAGGGTCCCTTGGGCAAGTGTCTCAACGCTAAAGGGCGGCCCGTGGGCCGCCCTCTCTGTTTCTACCTGCCTGCCATCCTACTTGAACGACGGCGGCTGGCTGAGGTCGTTTGAGGGCGCCGTCTGCGGCTCAGCACCCGGGGTGCCAAACGACGGTGGCTGGCTGAGGTCGTTGGAGGGTGCCGTCTGCGGCTGGGCGCCGCCGCCCTGGTCGGCCGGCTTCTGGTCGAGCGGGCTGCCGCCTGGAAGCTGCAGGCCGCCGGGAAGGCCGAGGCCGCCGCCGTTGTCCGGGAGACCCAGACCGCCGCCGAAGCCGGGAACTTCGATCTTGATCGTGTTCGGATCGACGGCAGTGCCCGTTCCCTTGTAGTGCATGACCATCTGCGGGAACATGATCGTCAGGCCCACCATCAGGATCTGGATGCAGACGAAGGGAACCGCACCCCAGTAGATCTGGGCCGTGGTGACCGGCTGGATGTTCTTGCCGGTGATCTTGTCCAGATAGGGCACCTTGGCCGCGACCGAGCGCAGATAGAAGAGCGCGAAGCCGAAGGGCGGGTGCATGAAGCTCGTCTGCATGTTGATGCCGAGCAGTACGCCGAACCAGATGAGGTCGATGCCGAGCTTGTCGGCAGCGGGCGCAAGCAGCGGCACGATGATGAAGGCGAGCTCGAAGAAATCCAGGAAGAAGGCCAGGAAGAAGACGAGCATGTTGACGGCAATGAGGAAGCCGGTTTCGCCGCCCGGCATCGCCGTCAGCAGATGTTCGACCCAGATATGGCCGTTGACGCCGTAGAAGGTCAGCGAGAAGACGCGCGCACCGATCAGGATGAACAGCACGAAGGCCGAAAGGCGCGTCGTTGCCGTCAGTGCGCCGCGCACGACGTCCATGTTGAGCCGGCCCTTGGCGGCCGCCATGATCAGCGCGCCGACAGCACCCATGGCGCCGCCTTCGGTCGGCGTCGCGATGCCGAGGAAGATGGTGCCGAGCACGAGGAAGATCAGGGCGAGCGGCGGGATCAGCACGATGATGACCTGCTGGGCAAGCCTGGACATCGCGTTGATCTTGAAGCTCTTGTCGATGAGCGCGACGACGTAGATGAAGGCGACGCCAACGGTGCCGCCGAGGATGTCGGCATTCTCTCCCTGGGTCGGGTAGAGATAGACGTGGGCGGCATAGGCGATGCCGGCAGCCACCGCGAGAGCTATCGCAAGCGAGGTGACGCCGGAGCCGAGCGTGCGGGCTTCGAGCGGCAGCGCCGGCATAGAGTCGCGTCTCAGGAACGACATCAAGAGGATATAGCCCATGTAGAGGCCGGTCAGCACCAGGCCCGGGATCAGCGCGCCGGCATACATGTCGCCGACCGAGCGGCCGAGCTGGTCGGCAAGAACGATCAGAACCAGCGACGGCGGGATGATCTGGGCAAGCGTGCCTGACGCGGCAATGACGCCCGAAGCGACCTTGCGGTCATAGCCGTAGCGCAGCATGATCGGCAGCGAGATCAGGCCCATGGCGATGACCGAGGCGGCAACGACGCCTGTCGTGGCTGCAAGCAGCGCGCCGACGAAGATGACCGCATAGGCGAGGCCGCCGCGGATCGGGCCGAAGAGCTGGCCGATCGTGTCGAGCAGGTCTTCCGCCATGCCCGATTTCTCGAGCACGATCCCCATGAAGGTAAAGAAGGGGATGGCGAGCAACGTGTCGTTCGACATCACCCCCCAGAACCGGTCCGGCAGCGCGTTGAGCAGGGGCCAGGAGAGGTTGATCGAATCGGACAGGGGCGCGAGCTCGACGCCGATGATGAAGAACAGCAAGCCGTTGGCGGCGAGTGAGAAGGCGACCGGGTACCCCAAAAGCAGGAACACGATCAGCGACGCGAACATGATCGGCGCCAGGTTTTCAGCAATGAATTCGATCATGGACGGGTCTCCGGAGACACGACATCGTCAAGCGGCGCATGGGTCGGCACATAGGGTGTCGGGTCTTCCATGTTTCCGGTCATGATCGCGATCTTCTTGATGATCTCCGACACGCCCTGGAAGGCGAGCAGCAGGAAACCGACAAGCAGGATGGCCTTGGCCGGCCAGATGATCAGGCCGCCAGCGGACGATGAGACTTCGCCCGAGACGTAGGACATCTTCACGTAGGGGAAGAGGTAGTAGAGCACCAGCAGCACGAAGGGCATCAGGAACAACAGGTGCCCCAAGAGGTCGATCCAGTGCTGCACGCGGCGGGAAAACTGGCCGTAGACCACGTCGATGCGAATGTGCTCGTTCTGGCTCAGCGTATAAGCGGCAGCAAACATGAAGGCGGCGCCGAACAGGTACCATTGCGCCTCGAGCCAGGCGTTCGACGACATGTTGAAGATCTTGCGGATCACGGCATTGCCGGCACTGACGAGCACGGCCGCCAGGATGAACCAGGAAACGCTCTTTCCGATGAATTCCGTGATCGTGTCTATAAGTCGGCTGAAGCCGAGCAAAGCTTTCATCGATTTCCTCCCCGCGATGGCTATTATGGTTGTTGTGCCAAGCACAGCCAGAGTGCCGATTTCAAGCGCGCGTTCAAGCCTGAGGCGCGATTTTCCCATGTAGTTCGGCTGCCTCCGACTAAAGTTGAATGGGGTGGTCAGGCGCGCTGCCCATTGTTTGTGCAATCCTGGCCGGCGTCTTGGAGCCGAGCGACCACCTGTCCCTCTCAAGCGCACCTCGACCGTACGAATCGATGTGGAAAGCAGGGTGCAACGGTGCGGTGTCGCCATTTACTGCAACGTTGCAGTCTTGAATTTGTATGATTTTTGAGGTCGGATGGCGCCGCCAAGGGAGGACGCCAAAACCATGACCGCCATGATCCGCAACCCCATTCTGCCGGGCTTCAATCCGGACCCCTCGATCTGCCGCGTCGGCGACGACTATTACATCGCGACTTCCACCTTCGAGTGGTATCCGGGTGTGCAGATCCATCATTCGCGCGATCTGGTGAACTGGAAACTGGTGCGCCGGCCGCTGGAGCGCAAAAGCCAGCTCGACATGCGCGGCAATCCGGACAGTTGCGGCGTCTGGGCGCCGTGCCTCTCCTATGACGACGGGCTGTTCTGGCTTGTTTATACCGACGTCAAACGCTTCGACGGCAACTTCAAGGACGCGCACAACTACATTGTGACGGCCGAAGCGATCGAGGCGACCTGGTCGGATCCGGTCTACGTGAATTCCTCGGGCTTCGATCCCTCGCTCTTTCATGACGACGACGGGCGCAAGTGGTTTCTCAACATGCAGTGGAACCATCGCACCGAGAGCTTTGGCGGCTCGCCCAAGCACCCGGCCTTCGACGGCATCCTGTTGCAGGAATGGGACGAGCGCACACGCAAGCTCGTCGGGCCGGTGAAGAACATCTTTGCCGGCTCGCCGCTCGGCCTTGTCGAGGGGCCGCATCTTTTCAAGAAGAACGGCTGGTACTATCTGACGACCGCCGAAGGTGGAACCGGCTACGACCATGCCGTCACCATGGCCCGATCGCGCAGCATCGACGGCCCCTACGAAATGCACCCGGATACCTATCTGATCACGTCGAAGGATCACCCGGAAGCAATGCTGCAGCGCGCCGGCCACGGCCAATACGTCGAGACACCGGATGGGCAGGCCTATCATACCCATCTGACCGGCCGGCCGCTGCCGCCGCACCGACGCTGCACGCTTGGCCGAGAGACGGCACTACAGAAATGCGTCTGGCGTGACGATGGCTGGCTTTACCTTGCAAACGGCGGGCCGGTGCCCGAAGTGCTCGTGCCGGCACCGATGCCGGTAAAGCAAATCCCTTTGCCGAGCGTTGTGGAGACGAACTTCGACGATATCGCTCTTCCGGCCGAGTTTCAGTGGCTGCGCACGCCAAAGCCGGAGCGGATCCTCTCGCTGGAACGGCGGCCGGGGCATCTGCGCCTCTTCGGTCGTGAAAGCATCGGCAGCTGGTTCGAGCAGGCGCTGGTCGCGCGCCGGCAGGAACACCACACCTTCCGTGCCGAAACGACGGTGGATTTTGCGCCCGAAACCTATCAGCAGGTCGCTGGCCTGACGCATTACTACAACCGCCACAAGTTCCACGCGCTCGGCGTCACCTTGCACGAGACGCTGGGACGGACGCTGACGATTCTGTCGTGCCCCGGCGATTTCCCGCATGGGCGTCTGGAGTTTCCTCTCGCAAGCGGTATCGCCATTCCCAGCGGGCCGATCGAGCTTGCCATGGAGGTCCGCGACAACGACCTTCAGTTCTTCTGGCGGGCGGCTGGTGCTGCCGGCTGGCAGGTGGTCGGCCCAGTTCTTGATGCCGGCGTTGTCTCGGACGAGGGCGGTCGTGGCGAACATGGATCCTTCACCGGCGCCTTTGCCGGCCTGTTTGCCTTCGACACGTCAGGGGCGGGAAACTCGGCCGATTTCGACTGCTTCCGCTACGTCAATCTCTCCGTCGAATAGCAATCTTGTTATGTAAGGAATGTCGAATAAATAGCGGATATCATTACGTAATTTTAATGTAGCTTTTCATATTGGGTTCAGGTGGCGGGCCTTAGTTTCGGGGTGCAGACAACGAAAGGACACCCCGATGAAACGTCTCCTGATCGCCCTGATCGCCAGTTCCGTACTGGTCACGCCGATGGCAGCCCTTGCTCAGCCGGCAGGATCCTTCGAGGTGGCGCAGAACTATGATCGTACGCGCCGCCCGATCGATCGGCACTCCGATCGCTACGTGGATCGCCACGTCGACAAGCATGTCGACAAGCATGTCACGATCGAAAAGCGGGTGATCGTCAAGAAGAAGGAACGCTGGGCGCGCGGTCATCGCCTGTCACCAGCAGAGCGCCGCCACATGGCCCAGGTGCGCGACTACCGCTACTACAAGCTCCGCCAGCCGCCGCGTGGCCAGCAGTGGGTACGCTCGGGCAACGACTTCCTGCTGATCAGCCTCGCAACCGGCGTCATCGTCGGGCTGGCCGCGGCGCGGTAAGCTTTGATGGACCGATGATCGAAGGGGTGGCGCTTTCACGCCGCCCCTTCGCAATTGCGGTTTGCCGCGCCGCCGCCGGGCCGCACGCCGAAAAGCAGGCGCTCGACTTCGCCCAGCGGCTCCAACGCCTCTTCCTCCCCGGCGACATCACCAAGGAACGGATCGAACATCGCCACCGGGCGGCCGGCGGCGCTGAGCGCCATGCACATGAAGCGCGGGCGGCGTGGGGCGCGTGCGGCGTCCGCCATCAGGCAGCCCGCGGCGACCAGCTGGCGAAGGGATCCGCGAGATCGCGCCAGCGTTCGGGACGGAAGCTCTCGTCCGCAATCAGGCAGGCGTCGAGCTCGGCGCGAAGTTTGGCTTCATCCATCGGATCCGCGCCAATGAAGACGATCTCCTGGCGCCGGTCGCCCCAGACCGGATCGATGTAGCGGCCGACCGCCGTCAGGAAGCCGGGTTCACGCGGCCATTGTTCCTGCGGCACGGCGGACCACCAGAGACCCATCTTGCCGGTGCGCACCAGCGGGCCCGCCTGGCTGATCTCGCCGACATAATGCGGGCGGGTCGCGAGCCAGAAGAAGCCCTTGGATCTGAGCACGCCCGGCCAGGACCGATTGAGGAAGGACTGGAAGCGCGTGGGATCAAAGGGGCGGCGGGCGCGATAGACGAATGAGCGGATGCCGTATTCCTCGGTTTCCGGCACGTGCTCCTTGAAACCGTTCAACTCCTTGTACCAGAGCGGATGTTGTTCGGCCTTGACGATGTCGAAGCGGCCGGTTCCGAGAACGTCTCGAAGCTTGACCTTGCCGAAGTCGGTCTCGATCAGCTGCGCATCCGGGTTCAGCCCGACGATGATCTTACGGGCGGCGTCCACCTGTTCCGGCGTGGCGGTGCCGACCTTGTTGAGGACGACGACGTCGGCGAATTCGATCTGCTCGACGAGCAGGTCGACCAGCGTGCGCATGTCGCCTTCACCCGCCGTCTCGCCACGGTCGGCAAGGAAGTCGAGCGAGGAATAGTCGGCCACCAGATTTGCGGCATCGACGACGGTCACCATGGTGTCGAGGCGCGCGACATCGGCGAGGCTCTCGCCGTCCTCGTCGCGAAAATCGAAGGTGGTGGCGACGGGCAGCGGTTCGGAAATGCCGCTCGATTCGATCAGCAGATAGTCGAAGCGGTTCTGTTCGGCGAGGTTGCGGACCTCCTTGAGGAGGTCGTCGCGCAGCGTGCAACAGATGCAGCCATTGGTCATTTCCACCAGCTGCTCTTCGGTGCGCGAAAGATCGGCGCCGCCATCGCGCACCAGCGCGGCGTCGATGTTGACCTCGCTCATGTCGTTGACGATGACGGCGACGCGCAGGCCGTCGCGGTTGGACAGCACGTGATTGAGCAGGGTGGTTTTGCCGGCGCCGAGGAAGCCGGAGAGCACTGTGACGGGAAGCTTTTCCATCGGAGTATCCTATATGTTATACCGTAACGTTTGCTGTGCTAAAAAAAGGCGAGCGCGATCGCCCGCCTCAGCCTGCTGGGAAGGTGGCCTCTGATCGGGAGGCCCCGATGATAAAGGCACGTCCGATACCGCCGTCATTCCTGTGCTCGTCACAGGAAACCAGCTGGCCCAAGTCATTGAGCCGGAAGATTTCCTTTGACCCTGATGGCGTCGGGTCGCTGGATCCCCGCCACAAGGGCGAGGATGACGGAGTGCAGCGGAACCGCGAGCAAGCTTGTCATGCCACGTCTTGCCGGCTGAGGGGCGGGCGCTCAGCACAACGGCGCCAGACGGGCGCCCGCCCGATACCGTCTTGGGAGGACGGATCAGCTGGCCGAGGAGAGGCAGGTCTTCAGCGAGGTGCCGATGCCTTCCATCATCTGGAAATAGAGGTCCGGCCCGCCGTCGAGGGTGCCGGCCTCCGGGTCGAGCGTGCCGGATTTCGCCGGCGTGCCCTCGATCACGACATTGATCAGCTTCGGCTCGAACTGCGGTTCGGCGAAGACGCAGGTTGCGCCCAGTTCCTTGATCTTGGCATGGATCTGCGACAGGCGATCCGCGCCCGGCAGAACCTCGGGGCTGACGGTGATCGAGCCGGCGACGCGCACGTTGTAGCGCTGCTCGAAATACTGATAGGCGTCGTGGAAGACGACGAAGGGCTTGTCCTTCACGGGCGCCACCGTCTCCTTGAGCGTGGCGTCGAGCGCGTCCAGCCGCTTGTTCAGTGCCTCGAGATTGGCCGTGTAGGCGCCGGCATTGTCCGGGTCGGCCTCGACGAGCGTCTTTTCGATCTCGGCGGCCATCGCCTTGGCATTCATGGGATCGAGCCACATATGCAGGTCGGTATCGCCATGGCCGTGGTCATGATGATCGTGGCCATGGTCGTGGGCCGCACCCATTTCGGGCGCCGCGGCGTGATCTTGCTCGGCGTCGCCGTGGGCGTGCTCGTGTCCTTCCTCGCCCTCATGGCCATGGTCGTGCGCCTCGAACGCGCCGCCCTCGCGGAACTTCAGCTTCTCGATGCCTGGCGCTTCGCTGAGTTCAACCACCGTGGCGCCCGTGGTCAGCGTGTCGAGCGGCTTGTCGAGGAAGGCTTCAAGACCCGGACCGACCCAGAACACCACTTTGGCCGCCTGCAAGGCCGCAGCGTTGGAAGGCTTCATGTTGTACGTATGCGGGGAGGCGGCACCCTCGACGATCAGAGACGGCTCGCCAATGCCCTGCATGATCGAGGCGACGAGCGAGTGGATCGGCTTGATCGAAACCACCACATTGGGACCGGCGGCAAGAGCAGGCGAAGCGAGAAGCATGGTGGAGGCGAAAAGCAGGGCGGAAGTCGATTTCATCGGGTTCTCCGGGCTTGAAAGGCGCACCTGGCTTTACCGGCCAGGCACGCTGTCGGGCATGCGAACTATCTCCGCAACAGGCCGTTGAAAGCCTTGAAGCAGCAATGTAATGTTATTACATCAATTGCGTTATGCTATAACGTGTGCGATAGCCAGTGGCAATCACCCAATCGGGAATTTTTTGATGCTGAATGTCCGTTCCCCAGAAACGCTGCCGCTGGTCAATCTCAGCAATGCCGGCGTGCGCCGCAACGGCCGCTGGCTGGTGCGCGGCGTCGAGTTCTCGATCAGCCCGGGCGAAATCGTCACCTTGATCGGGCCGAACGGATCCGGCAAATCGACAACTGCAAAGACCGCGATCGGCGTCATGAAGCCGGATGAGGGCTACGTCGAGCGCAAGCCGGGCCTGAAAGTCGGCTATGTGCCGCAGAAGCTTGCCGTCGACTGGACCCTGCCTTTGACAGTCGAGCGGCTGATGACGCTGACGGGCCCGCTCAAGGGCAGAGAGATCGAAGAGGCGCTGTCGGCGACCGGCGTGCTGCATCTGGCCAAGTCTGAAGTCCAGCATCTGTCGGGTGGCGAGTTCCAGCGGGCGCTGCTCGCGCGTGCTATCGCCCGCAAGCCCGACCTGCTGGTTCTCGACGAGCCGGTGCAGGGGGTCGATTTCAGCGGCGAGATCGCGCTCTATGAACTGATCAAGCAGATCCGCAACCGCACGGGTTGCGGCATTCTCCTGATCTCGCACGACCTGCACATCGTCATGGCGGAAACCGATACGGTCGTTTGTCTGAACGGCCATGTCTGCTGCCGCGGCACGCCGCAGGCCGTCAGCCAGAGCCCGGAATACCAGAAGCTCTTCGGCAGGCGGGCGGCCAATACGCTTGCCGTCTACAGCCACCATCACGACCACACGCACCTGCCGGACGGCCGGGTGCTGCATGCGGATGGATCGATCACCGAACATTGCTACCCCGGCGACGGCCATCACCACGACGAGGAAGAAAACGTGCACGACCACGGCGAGGATTGCGGCTGCGGCCATCACACCCGGTTGCACGGCTATGAGGCCAAGGAGAAGCGCGATGCTTGACGATTTCTTCGTGCGCGCGCTGATCGCCGGCATCGGCATCGCCGTCATGGCCGGGCCGCTTGGCTGCTTCGTCATCTGGCGTCGCATGGCCTATTTCGGCGACACCATGGCGCATTCGGCGCTGCTTGGGGTGGCGCTGTCGCTGCTTCTCGAACTCAATCTGATGGTGAGCGTGTTCATCGTTGCCGCCACCGTATCGGTGCTCTTGCTCTTCCTGCAGCGGCGCGGCGCGCTGTCGACCGATGCGCTGCTCGGCATTCTCTCGCATTCGGCGCTGTCCTTCGGCCTCGTCATCGTCGCCTTCATGACCTGGGTGCGCATCGATCTTGTCGGCTTTCTCTTCGGCGACATCCTCGCGGTCTCGGAATCCGACATCGACATCATCTGGGGTGGCGGCATTCTCGTCATCTTCGCCATCGTCTATCTCTGGCGGCCGCTGCTGGCCTCCACCGTCAATCCGGAGCTGGCCGAAGCCGAGGGGCTGCAGCCTGAGCGTACGCGGCTGTTCTTCATGCTGTTGATGGCACTGGTGATCGCGATCGCGATGAAGATCGTCGGCATTCTCCTGATCACCTCGCTGCTGATCATTCCCGCGGCGACGGCACGGCGCTTCTCGACCTCGCCGGAGGTCATGGCCGTGCTCGCCTCGCTCATCGGTGCGCTTGCGGTCACCGGCGGTCTTTTCGGCTCTCTCCACTGGGATACGCCGTCGGGACCGTCTATCGTCGTTGCAGCCGTTGGGCTTTTCGTTCTGAGTCTGCTACCGATCGGCCGCCGCCAGCACGAGGTGGCGCATCATTCCACGCCTGGAGGGCACCACTGATGGCTACGCCGCAACTGACCAAGAACCAGACGCTGGTGATGGATGCGCTCAGCCATTCCGAAGGGCCGATGAGCGCCTACACCATTCTCGACAAGCTGCGCGATCACGGCTTTCGCGCGCCGCTGCAGGTGTACCGCGCGCTCGAGAAGTTGCTGGAATACGGCATGGTGCACCGGCTGGAGAGCCTGAACGCCTTCGTCGCCTGCACGTGCCCGCATGATCACGAACATGATCACGGCGTCACCGCGTTTACGATCTGCGAGGGCTGCGGCCAGGTGACGGAGTTTCACGACGAGGCAATCGAGCAGCGGCTGACGACGCTGACGCGGGCGCAGAACTTCAAGACCGAGAAGACCACGATCGAGATCCGCGGCCATTGCCAGAGCTGCGCCTGAGGCCGATTCCGCCCGGTGGGGCGGAACCGTTTCCTTCGAACATCTGGCTGGTTCAGTCCAGGCGGGTCAGTTGGGCGGCGTAACGCCGCCAGTTCTCGACATAGTGGTCTGCGGAACGCTTGAGCCCCTCGACCGCGGCCTCGTCCAGCGTGCGGATTGCCTTTGCCGGCGCTCCGACGATCAACGAGTTGTCCGGAAACTCCTTGCCCTCGGTCACCAGCGCATTGGCGCCGACGAGGCAGTTTCGACCGATCTTGGCGCCGTTGAGCACCGTTGCGCCCATGCCGATCAGCGAGTTCTCGCCGATGCTGCAGCCATGGATGATCGCGCCATGGCCGATGGTGCAGCCTTCGCCGATCGTCACCGGAAAACCGGGGTCGACATGGACGACGACGTTCTCCTGGATATTGGTGCGTGCGCCGAGCCGGATCGGTTCGTTGTCGCCGCGCAGCGTCACCCCGAACCAGATGCCGACCTCGTCGCCGATTTCGACCTGGCCTATGACGTTTGCGTCGGGTGCCACCCAGTAGCCGCCGTCCGGCGGCGTCTGTGGGCGACGGGATCCAAGGGCATAGAGTGGCATCGTTCGCCTCCTCGGTCGCTTACAGCACGGTGACGGCGAGCGCTGCGACGCCATCGACGCCGCAGGTCACCTCGTCGCCGCGCACGACAGGGCCGACGCCCGAGGGCGTGCCGGTCATGATGACGTCGCCAGGCGCGAGCGTGAACAGCTTCGACAGTTCCGCGATGATCTCCGGCACCTTCCAGATCATCTGGTCGAGGTCGCCCTGTTGACGCATCTCGCCATTGACCTTCAGCCAGATGTTGCCGTTTGCCGGATGGCCGACCGCTTCGGCCGGGACGACCGCCGAGACCGGGGCGGAATGCTCGAACGCCTTGGCGGCGGCCCAGGGTTTGCCGGCCTTCTTGGCCTCGGCCTGCAGGTCGCGACGGGTGAAGTCGATGCCGACCGCATAGCCGTAGACGCAGTCCAGCGCATCCTCGACGGCGATGTCGCTGCCGCCGCGCTTCAGCGCCACCACGAGTTCGACCTCGTGATGCACGTCCGAGGTCAGCGGCGGGTAGGGGAAGGTGTTGCCGGCGGCGAGCAGATTGTCCGGGTTCTTCTGGAAGAAGAAGGGCGGTTCACGGTCGGGATCATGGCCCATTTCGATGGCGTGGGCAGCGTAGTTGCGGCCGACGCAATAGACCCGGCGAACCGGAAATCCGACAAGGCTGCCGGAAATCGGCAGCAGGACGGGCGGCGGAGGAGGGATGATGGTGTCCATGTTCGTCCGTTATTGGGGTCCCGCCTGTCGAAGACGCAGGCAAGGGCACCGCGGTTGGCCGCGCCTCGTCAACCGGTTTCGGTCAGGCCGGGCGGCGGAGAATCCGGACGTTACTGCATAAAGTCACGAATCGGAATCGATCCGCGGAAAAATTAGACGAAGGATTGAGAAAGGGTTGCTCTATGCGCGCCCGGACGGGCGCGCAGGATCATGGCACCCGGCTGGGCGCCACGACCGGAAGGCTCAGGCGCAATGCGCGTAGGCCTGAAGCTGGGCTCGGGTCAGGAAGCGACCGTCCGAGCGCGAATTGAGCTCGGGGTGGCTGTATTCGAGGCTTGGGACCTGGGGAAGCTCAAGGGCCTGGCGGACGGTCATGATGCCGATATCGCGGCGACCACCTTCACGCTTCACGGTAACTTCAACGATGCGATAGAGATTGCTCTCGCTCATACTGTTCTCTCCCGTATATCGTTTTTTTTGAAATTCCCTTGATAGGGACTAAACGCTCCGAAATTGGTTTTTGTGAGGCACCTCAGAATATAGGCCAGAGAAATGAAGGCTTCGCGACAGAAATCTGACCATTTCTGGGAAATTTATGCGTGTTCAGGCGATAATGTGCCGAAATGATGCAGAAGATGGGCAAATGCCCCGTTTCGCGACGAATGTTTGAAATGCGACTTCAATCAAAAAACTGCGTCTCGCTCGCCAATGGCGAGCGGTCGCCGCTCCCAGCGGCAAGTCCTGTCCGGCGCGCCGGCTGCGCCTCAATGGGTATTCAGGTCGGCTTCCTCAGCGGCCGAGATAAACAGCGATCGGGCCTCCTCGGCCGTGCGGCGGCCATCGATGGCGGCGCGGCAGGCGCTGCGGGCTGCGACGTAATACGGGCCGCGGCGGGGCCAATGGTCTGCCAGGCAGGCGAGGGCATCTGATGGTCCCTTCACCGTGCGGCAATCACCACTGACGAAGTCGAGTTCGATCGGCTGTTTCCAGATGACTTGCATGCGTCTCCTCCTCGAGATCAGTCTCAATGAACATCGGCATTTCGACTGCCGCTCCCTGGCTCCTCTTGAGGGCGCAAGCAGTCCATTTTGCTAATGTAACGCAGGAGTTCGTATTTGTAAGCAGCTTTTCCGTGCCGGACGTCGAGGGCGCAACCAGCAATGTCGTCGGCAGCCAGCGCTCGTTCGCCGGATGCTAGAGGTTGGCGCCGCGTTGCAGTCGTTCGGCAAAGGCGCGACCGGCAATCAGCAGCCGCTTCTCGTTGGTGTTGCCGGCAAGATAGTCGTCGATCAGCATTCTGGCATGGCGGCGCGCCCGTTCTCCGTCACGCGCCCATCCCTGTTCGAGGCAAAGCGCATCGAAGACGCGCTGCAGTCGCTCCATGTCCCCCCTGGACAGGGCAACGCACTGTGTCGCACGCAAAGGGGCCACCTGTTCCTCCCGCACGCCGTGTTTTACCGGTCGTTGGCTCGACTATGGCAGAACACATGGGAATTGGACCCCTCGGGAATGAGGGGTTCGATCGGCCAGACCGAACTTCGCGGGGGCGATCTCAGGCTGCGGGTACGATGCGGTCCACCTTGGTGCGGCGGCCGCCTTCCTCGATGCGGTAATAGTCGGGGCCGATCTGCGCATACTGGTCGCAGCGCCGCCCGCCGTCCTCGAAGGTGATGCAGACCTCGTCGCCTGATATCGTGTAGCTGCCGCCGTCGCGCACTTCGTAGTCGCGATAGCCGTAGCGACCGTCGGCATAGAAGGTGGAGTTGACGCCGTTGAGGGTGTAGCGCAGCGTCTTGCCGACGAGGAAGGCCTGCAAGGCGTCGCCGGACAGCGTCGGCACGGAAGGCGCAACGGGTCTCGGCTTTGCGGCTTCGGGCGTTTCCAGTTCCACCGACTGGCATCCGGCCAACAGAAGCGCAAGGACAACCGCGATCGCACGTTTCATAGAATTTCGTCCTTGTTCCTGCCACCGGTAACGATACAGGAACGCTGCCCTAGTCCTGTCCGATTGCGTCGTCAAGTCCACCAAACGGGCGATTGGGTGAGAAGAGCGTTTTAGAGAGAGCGATAGGCCTCAGCGAACTGGGCCGCGCGCATCTGCGGGCGTGGGCAATGTGGACGTGTCGGCCTAAAGCATATTGCTGGCGACCGCAGCAGCCACGGTGGCGGCCAGTGCCAGCAGCAGAAAGGCGGCGCCGATGATGGTCGCTATTGTGCGCCGGCGCCGTGCGCCGCTCCAATCGTAGCTCATGCTTCGCTCCGATGAGGACTGTGTTGGGGCGGCACAATCTGTGATTCTCATTAACAAATCGGAAACTATCGTGGCGGCGACGGGTGGCGTCGCCGCCTGGGGCTGGTCGCGTCAGCTCCGCATGGAACGCAGCTCCGGGAAGTCGTACCAACGCAACCTCTTGTCATTGCAGCGGGAATCGTAGGTGCTCGCGTCGATGATCTTGCCATCGCGCAAGGCATAGCCGCTCACCTGCAACCGCTGCTGGATCCGCGTTTCCCTCATGCGCACACAGAAGGCGTAGATCTTCGCGCCGGGATCGAGCAGCACGACGCTCGAAATCTCGGCCGTCTTGAGCACCGCGCCACTGGCGCCGACGCTACGGGCGAGATTGACATACTCTTTGCGCACGGCCGCTGTCGGCGGTCGCTGCGACGCGAGGACGGATTCCGGAGCAGGCGGCTGGCAGCCGGAGAGCGAAAAGGCGGCCAGTCCGAGGAGAAGGTATTTCAGCATTGTTTGTTCCCGCGATTGATTTTTCCGCGCAGGTTGTATCCGGCGTGCTCTATTGCTGCAATATCAATCCGTTAAAGGTTTCTCGCTTCGCAATGTCATTGCGCTTCTGGTTGTGGATGGCGGTGGTGAGCGAGCGTCGCCCAAGACGCTCTCGCATTCTTTGGCGTTGCGCTGTATAAGGCGCCGTCCCCTGGGGACGTTTGGCGCCAAGCGGGTGCCAGGATTGAGAGATCCGCCGTGCGGGCTACGACGTGGCCCCGGCGTGAAAAGCCAGAAAACGAGAGTTGATCGAGCATGGCAGAAGGCCGCGCAGAGCCCGGAAACACGGGCAACCGTTCCTATTTCAACGCACCGGTCTTTGCCGTTGCGCCGATGATCGACTGGACGGATCGGCACTACCGGTACTTCGCGCGGCAGCTGTCGCGGCATGCGCTGCTTTATACCGAGATGATTGTTGCCGATGCGATCCTGCGCGGCGACAAGGAGAGGCTGCTCGCTTTTGATGCCTCTGAGCATCCTGTGGCGTTGCAGCTCGGCGGCAACGATCCGGCCAAGATGGCGGAAGCGGCCAAGATCGCTGAAGCCTTTGGCTATGACGAGATCAACATGAATGTCGGCTGCCCGTCGGATCGGGTGCAGTCGGGCACTTTCGGCGCCTGTCTGATGCAGGAGCCGGAGACGGTGGCGGCCTGCGTGGCGGCGATGAAGGCTGCGGTGAAAATCCCGGTCACGGTCAAGTGTCGCATTGGCGTCGACGATCAGGACCCGGAGGTGGCGCTGCGCGCGCTGGTCTCGCGGGTCGTCGATGCCGGCACGGATGCCGTGTGGGTGCATGCGCGCAAGGCCTGGCTGCAGGGCCTGAGCCCGAAGGAGAACCGGGAAATCCCGCCGCTCGACTATGGTCTCGTGCACCGGCTGAAGCAGGAAAATCCCAATCTTTTCATCGGCCTCAATGGCGGTCTTCAGACACTCGGCCAGGCGCTTGATGAGCTGCGGTATCTGGACGGCGTCATGCTCGGCCGGGCGGCCTATCACGACAGCGCACTGCTGACGGCGGCCGACGGACATTTTCCGCACCCGTTGAGCGAGGCGGCGCCGGTGACCTATCAAGGTGCTGCGTTTTCCGAGCGCGGCCATCGCCTCGACCTCGATTTCTGGGCTGACGTCCGGGATGCCATGGCCGACTACGCCGCAGGTCATATCGCCAATGGCGGTCGTCTGATCCATGTGACCCGGCATATGGTCGGCCTGTTCCAGGGCTGGGCTGGCGCACGGCGCTACCGCCAGATCCTGTCTTCCGACGCGACCCGCCAGGGTGCAGGGCCTGCGGTGATCCACGCCGCCTTCGACGCGGTGTTCGAGGCGACGGCGGCAAAGCAGGCGGCGGAGTAGGAAAGACCAGCGAAGCGCTGCGCCCGCCGGGCAAGGCTGCTCCCGTGGGCGTTTATTCGTTGGGGTACAGCGAATGCGACGGTTCGACGTCTACTTCCGTGGCCGGCTTATCGGTCATACGGCGTTTGAGCGGGGCGACCGTTCGATGGGCGTTATCTACGGGGAATTCTTTCCAAACGGCGCATATCATCGTGACATGGCCACCGAAAACAGCCACCTCAGCGTAAGCTTGGGTGACGCGATGATCCGGTGTGAGGGCGTCGCGATCGAGGATTGCTTCGACGAAGCGGACGAAATCGAGGTCGCTGCTTTCGGCGTCTCGTGTCCGACCTATGAGGAGCTGTTTCCGGAGCGCGCGGACGCCGACGATTGGGGATGGCAGAACCCGTAGCCGGGGAAAGCTGTGGTGCGCCGCCCGGGCATGTCTTCAGCAGGCTGCAAAATCCCAAACGAAAACGGCGCCCCTTGCGGAGCGCCGTTTCCAAAACTGTGTCCGACTGGACGATCCGGCTTAGGCAGCCTGGATGTTGACGGCCTTCGGGCCCTTGCCCATGCGATCCGGCTCGGTGTCGAAGGTGACCTGCTGGCCATCCTTGAGCGTTGCGAGGCCAGCGGCCTGAACGGCGGAGATGTGTACGAACACGTCCTTCGCGCCGCCATCCGGCGTGATGAAGCCGAAGCCCTTGTCCTGGTTGAAGAATTTTACGGTGCCCTTAGTGGCCATGGAAGAAGTCCTTTTCCTTCAGTCAAATTGCGGTGCCCGCGCCCCCGTGGGGATGTGGGCATCTCGTCTTCCGCTTGCAAGCGGAAAGGCGTCGAGTGGTCACGATTCGGGGAAAAGACGTCTACGGTGCCGCTGCCGGCGGTCCCGGCACGAAGCCGAGGCCATGTGAAAGTCCAGTCTCCGGGATAGAAATCGCCCGAACGGCGCAAGGAGTGACAGGATTTGTGAAAAAAGGCAAGAGCCTTGTACGCCGCGTCAAGGCACGGCGCGGCCGCGTTCCCGGAGGGTTCGACGCGTTCTTCACCATCCCTTGGCTTGTCTCCAGAAAAACCCGGGACGGCCCGCTTCCCGACACAATTTCGTCCCGAGCGCAACCGAACGTGCGCGCCGCCAACAGGGGCCGGCGCGGCACTTTTCTGCGCGGGGCCGGGGGATCTGTTTCCTTGGATAAGCTTGCGCATCCCCGGGATAAAGCGCAGGTTTTACCGAAAGTTGGTTCCGTCTTCGTCGGCGATGGCGTAGCCATGGCCGCGTTGCGGGTGACGGGGTGTAAGGCCGGGTCGGCTTGGCCGGACGACTGCATCGCAGAGAATGCCGCCGGTTCTGTCGGTTGGCGGAAGTGTAGGACAAAGAGGGGACAGCGTGATCGACCCTTACGAAATGCTTGGACTGGAGCGGGACGCCGACAATCAGGCGATCCGCAACGCCTATCGCAAGGCGGCGAAATCGGCGCATCCGGATTCCGGTGGCGATCCAGAACAGTTTGCGCGGCTGCAGGTGGCCTATGAACTGCTGAAGGATCCGGTGCGCCGCAAGGTCTATGACGATACCGGCTATGATCCGCAGCTCGCCGATGCGCGCGACCTCAAGGGCCTGATGATGCTGGAAACGCTCGTCAACGACTTCATTCTCGACGAGCGCGAGCCCGGCAGCTTCGACCCTGTTGCCGCCATGCGCCGCAAGCTTTCCGACGACATCGTCAAGAGCCGCTTTCATATCCTCGAGCTTGAGCGCCATCGCGCCCGCGTGCGCAAGCATCTCGACCGTCTCGGCCGCCGGCCGGAGACCGACGTGCTCGGCTCGATGCTGCGCGCCCGCTCGCGCTCGATCGCTGAGGCGATCAAGAACACCGATGAGCAGATCAAGACCATCGAGCAGGCCTATGAAATGCTGGAGGGCTACTCCTACGAGCTGGAAGCGCTGGAAATAAAGGCACACGCCGCGGAATAGGGCGCGCTTCCTCTCCGTACACAGGGACGATGGCAACAGGTCACGCGGCCGCATGGCCGCATGACTGCCGGCGTTGATCGGCCACGTTTGCTTCGTCGCGCCGCTGGGCAGCCGTCCCTGCCGGTGGCATAGTCTCCATATTATCCCGGTTGGCCGGGATCCTCGTCGGAGCCTGGAGGCGTGGCATGAGCCGGCGCTCGAACATGCGGGCAGCCTTTCTCCTTCTCGCGGTGGCGCTCGCCGCCTATCTCGCGCTTAGCTACTTCCTGGTGCCTGAACTCTGGATCGTCCATGATGACAACAGGAAGGTTCCGCTCAATCCGATGGTGACATCGACGGAGCAGGGCATTGCCGGCGATCCGATCAATGTCGGGCTGGTCGGCTCCAGGGAGCAGGTCATCCGGGCCTTTGCCGCTGCCGGGTGGGACGCTGCCGACCGGGTTACGCTGCGGTCGTCGGTCGACATCGGCCTCAGCGTCGTACTCGATCGCCCCGATCTCGACGCACCTGTCAGTCCGCTGTTCTACGACGGCCGCAAGCAGGATCTCGCCTTCGAAAAGCCCGTCGGCCGCAGCGCCGACGAGCGCAACCATGTCCGCTTCTGGCAGACAGCGACGCCGGCGGAAGACGGCGGTCCGCTCTGGCTCGGTTCGGCGAGTTTTGATCGCGGCGTGGGCCTCAGCCACGACACCGGCCAGATCACCCACCATATCGGCCCGGATCTCGACGCCGAACGCAATCTGGTCATCGATGACCTCCAGAAAGCCGGGCAGGTGTCGTCGACCTACGAGATCCCCGGCATCGGCGCGACCAAGACCGGCCGCAACGGCGGCGGCGATCCCTATTTCACCGACGGCAAGGCTTTGGTCGGCGTCCTCAAGCCTGTGACTGGAGGAAGCGGTGTGGCGACTGTCAAATGAAGCTCGCCGCTCTCTCCAGCCTCATTTCCAGTGCCCGTCATGGGTTTCAGCAACCGCGTGTTGCACGGAGTGAAGTGTGATCCCGGCATGCGGCCTTTGCCTCTGGAAGGCCAACCCCTCCCTCCGCCGATGCGGGGCGGCAGGGTTCCTGTGACAAGCACAGGAACAGGGTAGTAAAAGAATGCGTGCCATCGCACTCTTGCGATCAAGCTCGCGACGGCGCGTACGCCTGCGGAAGGCGCGGCCGCCGATGGCTGCGCCGCGCCCCACCGCCTTCAAGCCGGCTGGCCCATGAACTGCGACAGTGACGCGAAATCGTCGTGCAGGTGGCCGGCGTCGATCGCGCGGCGGAACACCGCCTCGTAGCCGTCGGTAATCGTCCGGTCGATGCCGCGCGCCTTCATCAGGTCGACCAGATGGTGGAAGGCGCCATAGTGCGGCGAGACGGAGGAGAGCGTTTCGCCGTCGGCGGCGTAGCGTCCGGCGGCGCTGCGCTTGATCAGGTCCGAAACCAGGCCATCGATGACAGGTGCAGTTGCCGCCCATTGCTTGGCGAGCACGCCGAGATCGATCGTCTCTGCGCGCGCGACGGCGATCGCCTGCAGGCCGCCGAACAGAGCACCCCACATCAGCGCCAGCACGGCGCTGTCGAGCGCATTGGCAAGGCCTGGATCCTCGCCGATGAACTGGACATTGCCGCCAAGCGCGCCAAGGGCCGCCCGACTGTGCTCGAAGACGTTTGCCGGGCCGGAGACCAGCAGCGTACCGGCCTCTGTGCCGATGTAATCGGGCGTCGCAAGGATGGCGCCGTCGAGATAGCGCAGGCCATGCCGCTCGGCCCAGGCCTGCGCCTCGCGTGCGCCGTCAGGCGTGCCGGAGGTCAGCTCGATGACCAGCTTGCCTTTGAGGGCGGCGGCGACGGTGCCATTGCGCAGAAGGCTTTCGGTCGCCTGGTAATCGCTGACATTGACGATGACGACCTCGGACGCGGCGACGGCATCGCGCACGCTTGCCGCCACCTCGGCCCCGGCGGCGGCAAGCGGCGCTGCCTTTGCCGCCGTGCGGTTCCACACCGTTGTCGGGTATCCGGCCTTGATGAGCGCATGCGCTAGTGCCGATCCCATCCGTCCCATTCCCAAAACGCTGATTGCAGGTCGCATTCCCAGTCTCCATATCCAGGACGCGGGAGGGCTTCTGTGTGCCAGTCCCGCTTCGATTTCCGACGCGACGCGGTTGTCGTCGCGGCAGAGACGTAAGGTGAGAGAACCGGGGCGCAATACGCACCCGTCGGTAAGCGCTTACCCCAAAGTAAGGGAGGTTTGAGTGACGGATGCCATGGAAAACTGCGGTTTTGCGACCGCGCTGAGGGCGATCGAGGGCAAGTGGAAGGTGGATATTCTCTGTGAACTCGGCAAGGCGGCCCGCCGCTTCGGCCGCCTGCGCCAGGCGATCCCGGCGATCAGCGAGAAAATGCTGGCGCAGCAACTGCGCGAACTCGAAGCCGACGGCCTCGTCGCCCGCACCACCTATCCGGAGATGCCGCCCAAGGTGGTCTATTCGCTGACGGAGCGGGGCGCGGCGCTGAACATGGCGGCGGAGGCGCTGTGTCAGTGGGGCGAGAAGTTCGGCGCTAACGGGGAGACGCGGCCGGAGGCGAGGGTGGCTGCCGTCGGCTAAAGGCACGAAAAGGCCACAGCGGCTGCGCAGGCGCAGCGTCGGTGACCCTGCTCAGAAAGCATCGGCCGGGCCGCTGAGCGAAAGCTCGGGCCGCCGATCCGCGTGGTGCCGCCGCCGATCAGCGCGATCGGTTTGTGGCCGGCCTGCCGCAGCCACCCTAGCGGCATGATCGGCATGAGATGCCCGACATGCAGACTGTCCGCCGTCGCATCGAAGCCGGCAAACACAGGCACGATCCCGGCTGCAAAGTCGCCGTCGACGCCCGCAAGGTCGGTCACCTGGTTGACATAACCGCGCTCGACCAGCGTCCGGGTGATATCCGAGCGCGGCTCAAAGGCATCGGTGGGATTGTCTGTTTGTGTCATCGGTACTCTCCATGGCTATGCCGCCAGGGAGCACTGAACAAAACAAAGCCGCCTGACGGCGGCTTGTTTCAAAGCATGATCGAAACGCGCCGCTCCCTATGGAGACGTCGCATAATAGGTGGCAGCGATGTGCGCGGTCTTGATCATCGTGTGGTTGTAGCGGGGAATGGGAGAGGCGGCAAGGGGAGTGGCTGGCGGGTGCTTGTCAAATGTAAGCGTCTGTGTCTCGTGCCTGACGTATGGCGGCACTTGCGTCACGCAGGCTTTGTATCGCATTGACCCCATACTTTTTACTTAAAACATCAATAAACTCGGGCTCCACGGAATGGATGAATGAAATGTATCCGTACAGCCGTTCGATCGATTCACCGTCGAGCTTACCCAACGTAAAACTATGAACGGCAGCGCGAACTTCTCTCTTTTTGTCCCTTCCGATTGTGATTCGCCCATCATTGGCCAGAGTCAAGCCGGTCACGCTGCGGTGATATTTCGTAGTTATGTAAGTTGTTTTCTCCCTGTTTACTTTCAAATTTGGAAACTCTACGTAATTGATCGCTTTTGAAACGGCTTTTCGTACACCAGTTAGATGTCCCGTTCTGGGTGCCGAGAACGTCAGATCATCCGCGTATCGTGTGTATCGAACTTTGTCCAATGCAACTAACTCACTGATATGTTTGTCAAAGTCAAACATCAGGATATTAGACAGCATCGGCGATGATGGGGCGCCAATAGCAAGGCGAAGTTTCGATCCGCCTTTAGGCCTGTGGAACAATAGAAGGGTCGATAGTCTTCGTTCTTGAGGGTCTTCAAAAAGTTTATTCTTTTGGCAGTATTCGCACCAGTCTCTATCGCTTATCGAAGGAAAGAAATCTTTGAAATCCATTTTGAGAATCGGCCCGAAGCCTGCGTGCTTTGACGCGTTGTCTCGGATGGAACTTCCCGCGCGGTAAGCAGTCGCTGCTTCGTGTATGGGCAGATCGGACAGAAACTCAGAGGCAAATGCGCGTTGGAGTATTTTAAGTTCCTTCGCGGGTTGTGCGATTTTTCGTCGCCCGCCATTTCTCTTGGCGATAGTAAATTCTTTATATCTTTGGGGTGCGCTCACCAAGATGCGTCGAACTGCTATGTGATGTAAACCGCTCGCCGCAACAAGCTTGTCTATTATTTCGCTCATTCTTCAGCCTTTTGCGAGCTCGGCAAACTCGACCACACAGTTGAAACGCGTCTTGTCAGTCTCTTTCCAGTGCTCTCTTATTGTTGCTTGCCAACGCACCCGATCTAAGTCCATCCCGGGTTTGGCCTGGAACTTCACAGCCATCTTCTGAGCCTTTGCAACATAGAAGGTTCGAAAGCCTCGCTTTGTACTTGAGATCCACTCCGCAAAATCCGCGCAAACAAGGAAGTTTAGTATTCTTTCCTTGTTGCAATTTATTCCCAGGCAATATAAGGCAACGTCTATTTCATCAAAAGTCAATGCGCCGTAAAGCTGTATTAATCCTACGATAAGTTTTATTAAATGTCCGTTGTTATCTCTGTTAAATGTAGAATGATTTGGTATCTCTCTTGTTCGTTCTTTTATGGATTGCTCTAGTATGTATGTAAATTCTTTTATATCTAACTTATCGAGCCGATCTATTCTTTCAACGCCAATATCTTTGCGTGAAAGCACGCAAACAGCACTTTCTCCAATTGAATTTTGCAAGGAAAGGAGGGGGCCAAGCTTGATAAACGAGTTTTCTTCAAATCTCTTGTCGTCAACTACAACGAGCATCCGCTGAGAGATCTCTGGAAGCACAGCAAAAGCGCCAAGTTCGGCTGCGCTGCCGTAACTTTCAGAAAAAACTAAGATTAAGCTAGATATCTGAGCGATATCAGATTCGAGGGTTAACAAGTCTCGGTAGGTGCCTTTTGGGAAAAAGGCATTAAGACCTTCAGCCAGAACGGCGTTGTACTTATCGAACGGTTTATCGTGCGCGACTCGCATAAAGGCTTCGCGCAACGAAGGCGGAGGTTGCACTGCTGGATCAATCGTCCCGCCGCAAACGAATAGAATAGAGGTTGGCTGATAGACCCGAATGTTGTTCGGGTCTATCAGTGTTAAGATGCTCTCTATTTCGAGGCTATCAATCACTTACCTAAGGCTCGGAAGGAAATGTGAGCTGTCCGAGCGGAGCGACCGATTTATCGGACGGATAGATCGCATATCCTTCCGAGCCGAATAAAAGCGGTCAATCGATTGAGGTCTAGCGAAACGCCCGACCGAGCCATGAAGCCAATCGCGTAAGTAATTCATAGTCTTTTGTAGCCTGATTCGAGTCAATCTGATTTTCGTCGTTCGCACGGCCCAGCGCAAGACGGTTGCGGTCAGCGCTTTAACTACTTGTGGATTAAATCGAGATTGCTGGCTGGCGGGCATGATCTTACCATCCTGGCTCCGCCCTCTCTTCGGTGCGGCCCTTCTACCGCTTCTGATCCACCGGTCTTCAAAAGTGCCGGTGAGATCGGTTTTTCCGGAACATGGGCGGGCACCGACTTTTCGGTGCGACCAACGATCATTTGCTCCAGCGCGTTTCTGTTGAAGAGCGAACGTTCCGCGCCCGAACCACGTGACCTTCTCTGATTGCGAGGCCCGCTCTAGATTAACTACCGCCCTGGCCGCCCCGTCTTACCCTTCGTCCGCCCCTTCTGCCGCTTCTGATCCACCGGGTCCTCGTAGGACCCGACACCCGGTTTCGCCCGGGTGAGGATCGGTTTTTCGGGCACGTGGCCGATAACAGGTTTTTCGGCGCGGCCGACGGTCTTTTCATCCAGCGTTTTCCGACGGAACAGTGATTTGTCCACGCCGGCGGGAGTGGCGACGTCGCGGCCCATTTCGTTGAGGTCGGGCTTGCGGAACAGCGGGGTTTCTGTGTCGGTGCCCGGGCCCATGTCGTCGAGAGATGGTTTCTGGGGAGGAGGAGGGCTTACCCCCCTCTGTCCTGCCGGACATCTCCCCACAGGGGGGGGGATTGTGCTGGGCTCGCCCTTGCCCGACCTCTTATCGCCTACCTCTAACGTTTCCAGCGGCCGCCGAAGTGGCCGAGAACGAACAAGAGGCTGAGCTGCGTCGTCTTGAAGGCGCCATAACCTAGCGCCGAGATTATCAAATAAAACAGGATTGGGTGTTCGGCGGCGGTCAGCGTATGGTGGCCGGGCAGCTCACCCGCGATGAAACGCGATATCACAAAGCCGGCGAAGACTGGGCCGATTAACACCATCCCGACAACGGCAGCGGCGCTTCTCAATCGATCAGTTTGCGGAGATTGATCCGGCTTCTCTGCGTTCGTTATGCAAACCCCTCCGTCGAAGTTCTATCTCACCGTCCCGGCCGCCCTGTCTTCCCCTTCGTCCGCCCCTTTTGCCGCTTCTGGTCCGCCGGATCCTCATAGGAGCCCACACCCGGCTTCGCCCGGGTGAGGATCGGCTTCTCCGGCACATGACCGACCACCGGCTTTTCGGTGCGGCCGACGGTCATTTCGTCGAGGGTGTTCCGGCGGAACAGCGATTTGTCCGCGCCGGCGGGGGTGGCGACATCGCGGCCCATTTCGTCGAGGTCGGGCTTGCGGAACAGTGGGGTTTCCGTGTCGGTGCCCGGGCCCATGTCGTCGAGGGACGGCTTCTGGAAGAGGGACTTGTCGTCCGTGGGCTTGGATCCTCGGGTTGAACCCGAGGACGAGGATGACGGAGAGGATGGAGATGCCGGGGAGGAGCCGGACCGCTTGCCACCCTCCTGCGATTTCGCCTCTTCGCGCGCCATCGGGTCGTCCATCGCTGCCAGTTCGGCGGCCTTGAGGCGTTTGATTTCGTCGCGGAGGCGCGCGGCCTTTTCGAAGTCGAGGTCGGCGGCGGCGTCGCGCATCTGTTTTTCGAGCGCGT